>ERZ1035006.871-NODE-871-length-22187-cov-11.831511_pt1 | contig 22187 bp, 21 predicted proteins | sample MGYA00520694_ERZ1035006 | MGnify/ENA primary metagenome ERZ1035006 (study PRJEB33766, sample SAMN09781746) | gut metagenome | biome: gut microbiome | host: Homo sapiens | place: Madagascar | study: EMG produced TPA metagenomics assembly of the PRJNA485056 data... | reverse complement strand
ACCCGGCTTCCATTATTTAACTTTTTAGTACGGTAAATTTTTACCGAAGTATTGACTTGGAGTTGATGAAGATTATTTCTCCTGTTAAACATGCACGCTTGATTGGAGTGAACCTCGGAAGCAACTGTTTGATATATCGTAGTATGGAATGGCCTTCCGAACCGTATCTTGTAACAATCGGGAATAATGTACAACTCACCAGAGGAGTTGCGATACATACTCATGGGGGGGGAATGTTATAAGGCGTAAATTGCCTGATTATGACGTGTTTGGAAAAGTTGTAATTAAGGATTGGGCTTACATCGGAGCTCATGCTCAAATAATGCCAGGAGTGACTGTTGGCGAAGGCGCAATGGTTGCAGCTGGTTCTATTGTTACTAAATCTGTTCCTGATGGTATGGTGGTGGGCGGAAATCCTGCTAGAATATTATGTTCTGTTGATGAATATCTTGCTCGAAATATTCCATTCAACACACATTTGAAAGGGGTAGGCGAGAAGGAGAAAAAGCAACGTTTGCTCACCATTGATGATAATTTGTTTTTAAAAAAGTAATAGTATAAACAATACATAATTATCGTTAAATAATGTATGGGAGAGGTGTTTGATGATGTTTAAATATAGTGTTAACCAAATAAGTAAGTTTCGTCCTGCGTTGATGGGAATCGCAACAATTCTTATTTTTATAGTCCATGCTCCAGACAATGGAGTGATGATGCCAAATACATTAAAGACGATATGCGCATTAGGGTCACTAGGAGTAGATTTATTTCTTCTTTTATCTGGATTTGGACTTTGGTATTCACTTAATCGGCTGTTCTCGGATAAACTATTAATGACGTGGGGGGGGTAAAATATTGGTATTCTGTAAGATATAAAAGAATATTAATCCCTTATGCGCTTATTTTTGGTCCGATTTCGGTTTTAGAAGTATTACGAGGTGAATCAGTATGGACATCTATACTTAACTTTTCAACAATCAACTATTGGTTGAATCATCGGGGAGCATGGTTTATTGCGATGCTGATACCTCTATATGCTATTACCCCAGTTCATTATATGGCGTGTAATAGAACGAAGTCTCCAACACTCTATAACATGGCTATTATACTTTTCCTTGTTGTGGCGGCTTCCATTAAAGTAGATTTCAGTTCGGCAGTGTTGTCAAAACTTTTTGACAATATGCAGTTTGTTGCCTTCAGACTTCCTTCTTTCTTTATAGGTTATATGTTGGCGCCTTTCGCAAAGGATGGCAAGAGTGTTTCTTTGATATGGATGGTGATGATACCATTGATAATAGTTGCAACTATGCGATTCTTACATTTCGGTTATTGGCCAGGATTTTTGGTTCTGCCTTTAGTGGTTTTTTCTAGCTATATTCTCAGGCATGCAGGGTGTTTCGTTTTTGAGATTTTATCATTCTTTGGTAAAATCTCGCTTGAATCTTATCTCTTCAATACAACTATAGGTTCAGTTTTAATATTCTTATTCCCAAGGATACATGAATCTTGCCTGAACAATAATGGGTACTTACATTATGCTGCCATTTTGATAATAGGTACCTTATTGGCTTTTTCTGTCAGCAAATTCTGTGAAAGGGTTATCTTCAAAAAAATAAAGTAATTATGACAATAAAACATTTCTTTGAAGTATATCCTCCAAAACGGATGTGGAGGAAACTATGGATTGGACTGTCAAGTTTGCCTATGTTGCCTCAGCATAGATCTATATTGTTAAAATGGGGGGGGTAAATATCAAAGGCCATTCTATGGTATATGGTGGTGTTGGGATTGATACTGTCTATCCCGATAAAATCTTTATAGGCAAAGGAGTGCGTATAACAGCCGGAACAAAAATCTTAACACATTATCTTGACCCCACTCAGCCAGGAGTTCATTTCCGCAAAGGTGAGGTACATATTGAAAACGATGTTTTTATAGGTGTGAATGTTTGCATTTGTAGTCCTGTCACTATTGGCGAAGGTGCTATTGTTGGGGCTGGAAGTGTGGTAACCAAGGACATTCCTCCATATCAGGTTTGGGCAGGTAATCCTGCTCGATATATAAAGGATAGAGCGAGATGAAGATAGCTATTCTTATACCAACAATTAAGCCAGGAGGTGCGGAGAAGCAGGCTGCTCTTCTGGCTGCTACTCTCAGTGAAGAGCATGAGGTGCATTTTATATCATTGTGGGGGAAAAAGAATCTCTCAATAACAGTAAAGAAGTTTCTGGAGGATGCTCATGTACATATTCATTATCTTTCCGGAAAACGGATTGGTAAATGGCTGGAGTATTATCATCTATTGAGACAACAGCATATAGAAGTAGCTTTTAATTACTTGACAGCATGTGATGTGACTGGTGCTATTGTCGAGAAATTAGCGGGAGTGAAAACTGTTTTTAATGGAATCCGAAATTCGAGATTGGCGCCGATAAAAACGATTATGGAGTGGTTTGCACATAATTTCTTTGCAGATTATACTATCTACAATTGTCAGTCTGGAGCAGAGTACTTTGAAAGGCGTGGGTTCTGCAAAAAAAAGACTATTGTAATTCACAATTGCTTCCCTAACATAAGTGATAGTGATGTAGTAGCACACGAAGACAAGATAATTAAGAATATTATAACTGTCGGACGCTTTGAACCTCAAAAAGATTATCTAACAGCCATTAAAACAATTGCGGAACTGAGAAAAACAAGACAAGACTTTGTATTCACTATTATAGGTCATGGCCATCTGGAATATCAGATTAGAACTTGGGTAAGTGAATATGGGCTAACTAGCTATACAAATATTCTTATAGCACCAGACAACGTGCAGGAAATACTGAAAGTTGCAGACATATATCTCTCGACGAGTTTGTTTGAAGGTACAAGCAATAGCATTATGGAGGCTATGAACTGGAGTATCCCAGTAGTGGCAACAAATGTGGGGGATAATTATGTGTTGGTTGAGGATAACAAGAGCGGTTATCTTACACCTATTGGAGATGTTGACCGGCTGGCAAATTGTCTATCAACGCTTCTATCATCATATGAAACTCGTGTGCTAATGGGACAGAATGGACATAAGAATCTATACAACTTTTCACCAGAAAAGTTTAAGAAGAATTACTTAGAAATACTAAAAACAAAAATATGAAGATAGCTTTTATTGGGGGTCGTACATTTCATCATCCCGATGGTATCGCTACTTTTATGTATAATTTGGCTACTGAACTTGTAGTCATGGGGCATGAAATCATTGTCTATCAAGAGAGCGACCATAATGGGGAAGAAATGTTGAATGGCTTCAAGGTGGTTCATCAGAGATCAACAAAAAGCGCGGTCTACAATAAAATGGGACTCGGAGTGAAATCGACATTTGATGCGATATTTAAACAAAAAGGGGTGGAACTGATTCACTACAATTGTGGCGGTCCAGCTTTTTTCTCTTCCATATGGGCTAGAATCTTCGGTAAGAAGGTTGTTTTACAACTGCATGGATTGGAATTTATGCGTACAAAATACTCTCCTTTCTGGCGCAGGGTTGCTAAGGTATATTTTGATTTATACTGTCGTATGCACAAGAATATTACAGTTTGCTCTACAGAACAACAGAAATATCTGATTGATACTTTTGGAAAGGAGAGCACGGTTATCACCGGGGCTGTAAATCTGCCAGGAGAAGCGAAGAAGAGCAATGTGCTTGACCGTTTCGGTATTGTGCCCAACAACTATGTGGTATTCATGGGAAGACTTGTAAAAGATAAAAATCCGGATTGTCTTGTCAAAGGTTTTATTGATAGCGACTATAAGAACAAGCAGCTGGTGATTTGTGGGTGCGCCGCTCCAGGTTCTACATTCGAAGATGAACTCCATCAGATGGCGGCGAGATGTAGGAATGTCATCTTTACAGGAGCAATCTTCGGTGCCGATAAGGATGCTGTGTTGCGTAACGCTTGGGCATATTGTCTTCCTTCTACTATTGAAGGGCTCCCTATATCTCTATTGGAGGCTATGAGTTACGGAAAAGTATGTATAGCATCCGATATTCCAGCCAATAGAGAAGCTCTTGGCGAGAGTGGTATTTGGGTAGATAAAGAGAGTCCTGAAGATATTACTAAAGCTTTAAATAATCTCTATACTCATTACGATGAACTAAAATGGCAGGGAGATGCTAATCTTGAGCGTGTGAAGAGAGACTTCTCATGGAAGTGTAAGGCTAAACAATATGAGATTTTTATAAATAAGGTAATGGGTAAGTAAATCAGACAGGTTATTTATTTGATATGAGTAAGATTTTATTGCTTGATGGTGAAGGCGTACAAGTGGTGTGTATGGCCCGCGAGTTGAATAAACTAGGACATGAGTTGACAGCCCTTTGTGCACAAAGGGTTAGCAGCGGGTATGCTACCAAATACCTTCAACATAAGTACAAATCCCCAAACTTACACCTTGAGCCAGAGGCGTTCAAGGCTTATTTCTATGAGCATCTTAAGTCACACCAATATGAATTGATTATTCCAATGGGGGATGAGTCTGCTTATTTCTTAAGCCTTGAAAAGGAAAAGGTTGAGCAGCAGTATAAGATTATTTGTGCGGTGGAGACATATTCTACCTTTGAGTTGGCTAATGATAAGCAGAAACTTATGGAGGTATGTGAAAAGTTCGACATCGTGCATCCACATACCAGGGCTTTACCTTCAATAAAGTTGGGGACAGAAAGTTCAGAGTTTAAGAATAATTTAAAATCTGTGGCAGAGTATGTGGGATTTCCTGCTATGATTAAGCCTAACTTGTCGGCAGGAGCTAAGGGGATTACTAAAGTTGGAAACTTGGAGGAACTTGAAGACAATTATCCAGCTATTGCTAAGAGCTTTGGCGCTTGTGCGCTACAGCAGTATGTGGAACAGCCTGATTATTATTATAATGTAATGTTGTTTCGTAGGTATGATGGAAAGACAGTTGCCTCAACTGTGATTAAAATCCGCAGGTTCTTTCCACTTAAAGGTGGTACAAGTTGCTATAGTGAGACGGTGGAACATCCATTTCTCGTAGAACAGTGTGAACGCTGTTTGGACAAATTAAATTGGCATGGCTTTGCTGACTTTGACATATTGGAAGATAAACGGACTCATGAACTTAAAATTATTGAGATTAACCCTCGCGTCCCATCAAGTCTCCAGGCTAGTTTTGCTGCAGGTGTAAATTTTGCGAAAATATTTGTAGATGAATATCTTGGCAATGGCGCAGAACTGTTTGATATGACTAAATATAAATCTGGTCAGCAGGTTCGATGGTTTGGATTGGATGTGATGTGGTTTTTGTTTTCACCTGAGAGATTCAAGTTTAAACCGTCATGGTTTAAGTTCTTTGGGAAAGATGTAAGTTATCATGATGGCGCATGGAATGATCCATTGCCTATGATAGCCGGATGTCTTCAGGGAATTATGAAGTATTTGGATCCAAATTTTAGAAAAGCTAAACTGAAAGGATAAAACATAGGAATATTATGGATAGTACAAGACTGGTGAATCCGATAGGGGGGGGTAAAAGATTAGATTACAATGACTTAGCCAAGGCTTTTGGAATGTTGGCAATCATTTGGGGCCATATCCGTCTTACAGGATGGAGTAATGCGTTCGTATATGCATGGCATATTCCTTTATTTTTCTTCCTGAGTGGTATGGTTTTCAATAAATGTAAATATGCTGATTTCAGGACTTTTTTTATGAAGAAAGTGAAATCGCTGCTCGTGCCTTATGTGATATTTTCGTTCTTGACATGGTTTGTTTGGGCTGCATTCTCCTTAGTGACACATGCTCAAGTGGATAGTTACTGGATGCCGTTGGCGCAGACTTTCATCGCTCAAGGTAGTGGTGGTTTCTTGGTTCACAATGTGCCGTTGTGGTTTGTAACTTGCCTGTTTGTGATGGAGGTCATCTATTACTTCTTGTCTGGCTTCAAGAAAGTATGGATTTTGATTGTCAGCATTGCCATGGCATCGGTAAGTTATTACATGATTACGTATGTCGATGTCGTAGATATTACTTTGCTGCCTTGGAATTTGGAGGTCGCTTGTCTTGGTCTGCCTTTTTTCGCGATAGGACATCTGATAGTGCAGAAATTCGGACATCAGCAGATGCAGAACTGGGTGGATAGCCATCGTGTCGTTGCACTTATTTCATGCATGTTGCTTGGTTCTCTTGTGTTTATTGGAAGTAGTTGCAATGGCAGCATATCATTTGGACATGCAGATATACATAATCCGTTGATTACATATCCATGTGCATTGGCGGGAATAACGATGATGCTTTTGTTCTGTATGTTGCTTGCCGGTACTGAGTCTTGTCGGAATGATGCAAAGTGGATGCATTGGATTAAATGGTTCGGTCGCAACAGTTTCACCGCTATGGCTATCCACAATCCGATCAAAGGCTTTGTCTGTGTGATCGTTGGTGTGCTTTTAGGATGTGGAAGTGCTGCAGTTTCTAATAACGGTAGTTATTCGGTGGTGGCATTTGTATTGACATTGACAATTACTATTGTTGGTATTTCTCTGGTTAATTGGGTAAAGACAGTATATAATAAGTTGGTGATGAAATAGATGATAGCTGGAAACGGAGCATAAGTGCCAGTCCATATTCCAACTATTGCATATTTGAATTTTTTAAAATGAAAAGAGTACTGATAACTGGTGCCAATAGTTTTGTGGGTACTTCCGTGGAACGTTGGCTGATGCGCGAGCCTGATAAATATCAGGTGGATACGGTGGATACTATGGATGGAGTTTGGAAACAAGCCGATTTTTCGAAGTATGATGCTGTATTTCATGTTGCAGGTATTGCGCATGTGGATCCGAAGCCGGAAATGGCTCCTCTTTATTATAAGGTAAACAGGGATCTGGCTATAGAGGTGGCTAAGTGGGCGAAGTCTCATGGAGTGAAGCAGTTTATTTACATGAGTTCGAAAATCGTTTATCACGCGAGCAAGTCATTGAAGGGGGATGTGGTAACCAAAGATACGATGCCTAACCCTAATGATTTCTATGGTGATTCTAAATTGCAGGCAGAAAAGGGTCTGAATGAATTGTCGTGTGATACGTTTAAGATAGCTATTATTCGTCCGCCAATGATTTACGGACCTACCGGAAAGGGTAATTTCCAGAGGCTGGCTTGGCTGGCCACTAAGACTCCGGTATTTCCTGCATGGCACAATAAGCGGTCGATGCTTGCCATTGACAATTTGTCTGAATTCGTGAAGCAGCTGATCGAGAGAGAACTGGACGGTACATTCTATCCGCAGAATAAGGAGTTGGTGGACACTGTGGAGTGTATCCGGTTTTTTGCGAAGATGTACGGAAAGAAGGTTTGGATAACCGGTTTGTTTAATCCTTTGGTATGGTTGGGTTCTTTCGTTTTGCCTCAGATTCCTAAGATGTTTTCTGATTCGTATTATGTCCCAGAGATGTCGAAATATGATTTTGACTATAATGTGGTGACTTTTGATGAGAGTCTTAAGGGGATAGAACCGAAGAAGACAATGAGATAATGGTTTTGTTTTATGGCGTATAGATTTTTCAAGCGCTTTTTCGACGTTGTTTGCGCCATTTTGGGCATCGTCGGCACGTCGCCGATATGGATTGTTTCTATTATTCTGACGGAAGTCAGCGATCCCGGGCCATTGTTCTATTTCGCTAATCGTGTCGGGAAGGATAACAGGCGGTTCAAGATGTGGAAGTTCCGTTCCATGCGTGTGGCTCGTGGCGCAAGCGAGGCTTCGCTTCGTCCGGAGCAGGATCGGATCTTTTGGTGGGGAAGGATTATGCGGAGGCTCAAGATTGATGAGCTGCCGCAATTGTTGAATATTCTTAATGGGACGATGTCGATTGTCGGCCCTCGTCCGGCGGCGGTGGATCAGGTTGAGGTCACCCGTGGTGGAGAGAATGCGGTCGCCTCAACAGTGCCTTGTGGACTGACAAGCCAGTCAAGCCTTTGGGACTACATCTATGGTGATCAGTTCCCGGATGAGAAGGAGTACAATGAAAAAGTACTGCCTATTAGGCTGAAACTTGACGTTTATTACGTGAGGCATGCCTCCTTCTTCGGAGACATGAAACTAATCCTTTGGACAGTCATCGCGATAGCCTACACCGCCTGTGGAAAGTACCCTAAATGGATGCATGATAAGTTGGTGGGATATTCGAAGACTGTTTAATTGTTATCTTGTTGGACGTAAGTAAGTGAACGATTTCATCGCTTCCATAATGCTCATGGGTGCCATGGCATCTTCCGAGGGTTATTTGCCGTACTGGATGACGACCAACCAGTACGGGCTGATGCCGGAGAGGAATGGCGGGTTGGCGCTGCTGCAGGCAAGCACACAATTTGATCAGTCCAAGACTATTCAATACAGGTTTGGCGCTTCTTTGGCGGCGAATAGTTATAAAACCCCGCTTGGTCTTTCATCAAAATCTGTGAATATGATGGTGGATGAGCTCTATGGGTCTATCAAGTGGAAGCCGTTTACATTGGATGTCGGAATCAAGCATAGGGACAATGATTTCATGGGGGCTTCACAATCGCTTGGTTCCTTGTCAGTGACGGGTGGGCATCTTGTGGAAACGGGCAACGCCCGTTCTATGCCTGGGTATCTTGTCAGCATGGATCCTGTGGCGGTGCCGTTGACTCGTAAGCATTTGTGGATTTATGGTGCATACGGGGATTTTACGACTACAGACAATCGCTACGTTAAGGATGCGCTGGTGCATCGGACAAGGATAGGATTGCGTTTTTCACTGACAAAGAGGCTGTCATTGGATGCGGTGTTGGATCATTATGCCATGTGGGCAGGAGAACATCCTACGGAAGTGAATTACCCAGTTTCGCTAAAGAATTATATAAAGGTCGTGACAGGTAGCAGCGCAGGTAGTGAAGGGACGAAGAGCGACCGGTTGAACGTCATTGGTGACCAAGGAGGAAGCGAGATCATTCGAGTGTCTTACCAAGGTGAGAAATGGGTCTTTGTCGCCCAACATGACATTCCCTACAACGATGGATCTGGGATGGGATTCTATAACTTCCCCGATGGTGTGAACACGCTATCCTTTAGTTCCAATGATAAGAACAGATGGATTAGCGATGTTGTGTGCGAGCATCAGTATACCATGTATCAATCTGGGCCGATTAATGGCGAGGCTTTCGATAAGGACGGGCATTCAATCACTCCTCCCGGAGTGTCCACAGTAGGTGTTGATAATTATTTCCATAACTCATATTACAAATCTTGTTGGACTCATCACGGAAGGACGATTGGTGATCCTTTGTTCTTGCCCAAGGGTGTGCATGTTGGCGAATGGTCGTCTGCCTTGGTTAATCTTGGCATAGAAAACAATCGAGTAAAATCGCACCATCTTGGTATAGGCGGGAAATTGTTCCGCAAGTACCCTTACAAACTGATGCTGACCTATAGTGAAAACTATGGAACATACGTTACTCCTTACACGGGTGAATCTCAATACCAGAAGCCTTGGGGAACGGTCAAAGAGACTGGCTTAAAGCAGTTTTCGGGTGCGTTTATGGGGCAAGTAGATTCCATTTTCAAAGTTAAAGGTCTTACTGTATTGTATGGTTTATATGCCGACAAAGGACAATTGTATCAGGACTCTGTCGGTGTTACATTCGGCGTGAGATATTCAATAGGAAAATCTAATTAAAAATATTCACAATGAAATATTTACTTGTAGTCGCCCATCCTGATGATGAGGTGCTTGGGGCTGGTGCGTCCATGTTCAGATGGAGTCGTGAGGGACATCAGATTGATGTCGCCATCATGTGCACGGAGGCGAAGGCGCGCGCTTTCCGCCCGGAGGATAAGGAGTTGGATGAAGATTTGAACGCTTCGTCGGACTTCCTTGGAATACACCGAAAGTTCGAGGCCACATTCCCGAACATCGAGATGAACACGGTTCCTCATCTGAAACTTGTGCAGTTCATCGAAAGCGCTATCCGTGAGAGCGAGCCGGACATCATCATCACCCATCATCCGGCGGACACGAACAATGACCATCTTCAGACCTCAATGGCGTGCCAAGAGGCGGTGCGTCTGTTCCAGCGCCGTCCGGAGGTGAAGCGTGTACGGGAACTCTGGTACATGGAGGTGCCGTCATGTACGGAGTGGAAGATAAACAGTGCGATGGTGTCGTTCAATCCGAATTGTTATGTGGAGGTCGGCAAGGAGGGTGTGGATGCGAAGGTGAAGGCGCTATCGATGTACAGGGGCGTGATGAGGCCTTATCCGCATCCGAGGTCGGCGGAGTTTATCGAGGGGTTGGCGGCGTATCGTGGCGGACAGTGGGGTCTGATGTATGCGGAGGCTTTTGAGGTGGTGATGAGAGCGTATTAGTGGAGGGGAGGTGAACGCATTGACATTGACTTCTGTATGGCCTTGGGTTGATTTGTTGTGACAGGGATTTGGGACAAAATCGAGACACGTGCTTTATCAGAGGCTTACTGTTTTGTGAACAATCAGATATTATTTCAATACGAGAAGTATTGTTAGTAATGCTATACAGACTTGTATCAAGTTTGTACCAAGTTGATAGCTTGGCAGCACATTCTGATAATCAACATGTTACAGAAACGCTCAACTGTATCGTCCAGTTGGAAAAGAATTTGTCCGTTTGGAAAGTCCTTCAGGAAACGCTGGAGAAGTTGCATGTGAAACGAAAGCTGGAAGTGGATAAGATTTCGGCTGATGATGAGAGGGATTTGTCATTGATTATTGACTGTGTGCATGATGACAAGCTCGTCACCATTGACAATCCTCCTGAGCCTGGTGTCTATGTATTCGAGATCGCCAATTTGAATTTGCTCCTTTATATGGCTAAAGGAACCCCATTAAAGTACTACATTGGGGATATCTTTGATTCAGGCGTTATGTTTAAGGTGTCAGTGGATGAAGGCTCCACGTGGACTCAGACTTGTGTTTTTTCATACCTTAGGGACGACCGATTGTGGCAAGTATGTGACAATATTGACTTTTCTGCAATAGAGAAGTGCTATGATTCCGTTCAGCCTAAAGAGGGCGATTTTATAAAGGTTATTGAAGATGATTTAAGATATATTAACTTCTCAATGAATGAACTAAGCCAGAATCAGACCAATCCATCAAGGGAATCTGAACTGAGGGATGCATACAATAGATTGGAGAATTGGCTATCGGATTATAAACAAAGTTTGGTATAATAAGAATTTTAACAGGCGAATAAGATGAATTACCATTTTCTGCAAGGGAAAAAGAATCTGCTTAAGGGCATTGACCCGGAAAAAGTTATTGAAACCATCCAGGAGAAGATTGGCTCTTTCTTCGATATGAATAATTTGTGTTTCTTGTTTGGCTCTGGCACCAGTGCCAAGGCTATTCCTCTTATGAAAGGTCTGTACGACGGTTTACAAGCAGAAAAGACTGGCTATACAGAGAAAGAAAGAGAGTTTCTGGACAATATAGAGGATAAAGGGAACATTGAGAATGTGATGGGAGTACTGTATTCTGGTCGTGAATATTTGAAAGAAAGGAAAAATCCTACCAACGCGGAGAAGAAGAGCCTTAAAGTCATCAACTCACTGATAAGCAAAATAGAACAGTTTCTAAAATCACAGATCGACGTATTGAATGCGGATGATTGGAATGATGAGGTCCGGAAGACACTCGAGAATTACAAGAAGTTTTATTCGAAGATAGCTCTTCGCAATAAGGAACTTTCCCGTGTTAATGTATTCACGACTAATAATGATATGTTCAACGAAGTCGCTTTGGATTCACTTAGTATTCATTACTTTAATGGTTTTAGCGGCGGCGTGTTGAGGAGTTTTAATCCGGCCAGTTTTAGCTATACACTTTCAAAGAGGATGGATACCGCTATCGATAAGTATGAACCGGTCGAGAACCTTGTGTACCTTTATAAGATTCATGGCTCAGTTAATTGGATAGAAGACGAAAAGGCAACGAACGATTCTTTCTTTACTATTAAAGAACTTCCTTTGCGAAATGATTCGAACACGGCTAATGTCCTGGTTTATCCGACCCCTTTAAAACAAAACAAGAGTCTTGGTGCTCCATATGTGGACTTGTTTAGAGAGTTTCAACACAAACTATTAGAACCGAATACCGTACTATTTGTAATCGGGTATAGCTTCAGTGATGAACATGTGAACGATATCATTTATCGTGCTCTTGCCACCAACTCTACTATGAATCTTGTTCTCATAAACGAAATTGGCTCTGATAAGGTGGTCGCGAAGATTGACGATCCAAGAATATATCGGTTATGGTCAACAGATGCGGCTTCTAGAGAAGAACCAATCTACCATTTCAGCGAGATTGTGGATAAGCTTTTCCCGACGAAGAACGCCTTCGATCCTGAACCAATCTTGAAACAGTTTGTAAAAGAGCTTCATGAAAATAGGTAAAATCATATTGGTCGAGTATAATCAGTTTCGCGTTCGTCTTTTCCAGTCAACGCGAAACTCCACGACGAGCATTGATGGCTCTGTTTATTACTTTGGTAATATCGGTAGCTATCTCAAGACGTGCAACGTGTCGGGAGAAGTGATTATTTGCGAAGTCGTGTCAGTAATGGACTATGTATCTCCGAATGTACCGGTCTCCAAGTATAACCTTGACAGCTCCCGTGAGATTGTTCTTAAGCCAATAGGAACAATTAATCGTGACAATAAGTTTTCTCTTGGTGTAGGAATTTTCCCGTCGCTATATGCAGATGTTGAGATCGTTCTGACATCTGATTTGGATTTGATTCTGGAAGGAGTTAAAGATGATGAGAAGGATACTTCGGGAATCCACAAGACATTCAGTATCGGCGTGAGCAAGAGTATGCTGAATTATCAGATAAACCTGAATATTAACTCTTTCTTTAATATCCATACTGCAATTCTGGGAAATAGTGGCAGCGGAAAATCTAATACAGTCGCTCACATCTTGCAACAGATTTTCAAGAAGGAGAGGAACTATGCAATCGGCGCCAAGACTATTCTTTTCGATTCAAATGGGGAGTATAAGAAAGCCTTTACTTCGGCTGGGTTAACAGATGAGATTGATATCAAGTTTTATAAGCCTACCAAGATTGATAGTAATTTGGATGATGGTCAGGAGTCATTTCCCATGCCATATTATCTTATGAATCTTGATGAATGGTTGGGATTCCTTATGGCATCAGAATTAACTCAAAAGCCTTTTTGGGACAAGGTACTCCAAACAACCTTCAAGTTCTACAAGATTGTCAACGAACGTGATCATGACAACACGTCTTTTATCAACTATTTCAAATGGAAAATCTTAAATATACTCGCTCTCGTTAATTCCCAAATAGATTCCGATACGGCTCGTGTTACAGCTGCACGGAGTGTGATTTTCAGATGCGGGCAATTGCTTGTAGAGGAAGAACGGCTTAAACCTGTTAAAGACTTTTTGTCTGAAGCAGAAAGCAAATGTACCATTACTTTTGGTAATAACAACGCTCAATTGCTTAATTTTATTACATCAAAGAGGGATGAGATTGACGAAGATTCAGCTATGTCTATTGACGTGCTAAAGCTTCAGCCAGGAGAGTATTATGATTATCGGTTTTTGGCTATAGCGGTCGAGATGACATTGCTCGAGGAAGAGGCACGTGGTAATGTCCGCATTAGGGAATATGCTTCAACGATGATAACGCGGCTTGACTATTTCCTTAACAATCCAGTATGCGACTTTATGAAATCTGACAAGCAGGATTATAAAGATATTGACGACTACCTTAGGTCTGTCTTTGGCATAAAGGGTAATGATAAGAAGAAACAGTTGATAGTTATTGATTTAAGTGAGATTAATTCAGAAACACTGGAGCTTCTCACCAGTGTTGTAAGTCGTATGCTGTTTGATTATCGGAAGCGCCTTTATGGTGAAGCTCGTCGTCAGCAGCCAGTTCACCTTATTATGGATGAGGCGCACCGTTATATACGCAAGAGTGGAGGATATATCTTACGTGAGAATATTTTCGAGAAGATTGCTCGCGAGGGAAGGAAGTATTCCCTTTACTTAGTGATTTCTTCTCAGCGGCCTTCTGAGCTATCAGAGACGGTGTTGTCTCAGTGTGGAAACTATATTGTTCATCGTATCCAGAATGAGATCGATTTAAAATATATTTATTCCGTATTGCCATACTTTTCTGATGATTTTGTCAATAAAATCAAGCAATCTGTTCCCGGTGAGGCTCTGATATTCGGTACATGTGTTCCTATGCCTTTACAGGTTAAGGTCCCTCGTGCTAAACCGGACCCGGATAGTGACAATTGTAAAGTCTCTGAGGAATGGTTTACCGGAGGCGTGAAACAACAGTAATTTGTTTTGGAAGAGAGCGTCGGTCGGGCACTACTTCAATTTGACTAAGTAAACCATTAGTGTCCGGTAAAAAATCATAAAAGTTCTTTGAAAATATTGGAAGTTAGGTAGTTACAAAGGTTTTTAGTGCGCGCCGATTTGAAATTATCTTTGCCAGACTAACGTAGAATGGCATATGCATAAAGGGAAATACGTGTTCGCGCAGCTCTTAGACTTCATCGACAAGGATGTATTCCTCAGAATAGCAAACAAATACGATGGAAACCGTTACGTCAAACAGTTTACGTGTTGGAATCAACTTGCTGTCCTGATGTTTGGACAACTCTCCAACCGTGAAAGTCTGAGAGACGTCGTCCTTGCAACCCAGGCTCACGCGTCGAAGGCGTATCACCTTGGATTTGGTAGACATGCAGCCAAGAGTACTCTTGCAGATGCCAACACGAAGCGTGATTATCGCATTTTCGAGGAGTTTGCCTACAAAGTCATCTCGGAGGCTCAGCGATGCAGAATCGTTGACATCTTCAAACTGAACGGAGACGTCTATACATTTGATTCTACGACAGTTGACTTATGTGATTGCGACACTTTAAATGTACCGTCCATATCACTTTCAAATGTACCGGGCGTATCAGAATGAAATGTACCACCCGTATCACTTTGAAATGTACCGCCTGTAGCGGAATCAAATGTCCCCCCCCCCCAGTTAACCAGTGCCAGCATGGTTGGGGCAGACCTTTGGAATGGTCGCAAACGGTTTGACAATGTAACTTTGTGGTAATAAGAATACCACAGGGTTATGGCAAACGTAAAAGCGACAATGACAGACATCAGAGTAATCATCCGCGAGCTCTCACGCGGGACATCACTACGAGAGATGGAACGAAAGCTGCAACTCAGATGCTGGATTCGCTCACGGTTCACTATATTCAGGAAGAGCACTGGAGCTATTACCTGCAAACAGTTTCGATTCACCGTAGAATGTATCCAGATGGTCATAGGCTATCTGGATATATTCGTTTTTGAAGAGTTTGTTCTTGCGCTCCAACCTGTTGTGGATGGCGGCGATTGTGTCCTCCAGGCTGATCCCGGGATTGTTGTGCCTGATGAAATCTACAGAGGCCAACACTAGCGGAACCGGTCACCCAGCTTCCATTATTTAACTTTTTAGTACGGTAAATTTTACCGAAGTATTGATTCCATTATGATATTCCGAATTATTCCATTCTTGTGCAAAGATAACATTTTTTGGTTCAAACATTCATGTACTGAACAATACTTCCACCGTGTCCGCACATCCACTTTTCGAACAATTGACGCTGCTTTCTGTGGCGGATGTGCTGTTCGGGATGAAGTGTTATTATTTGCATGAGGAGTATCTGGCTTCTTTGAGGGAGTATTGGTTTTGGAGGTCGGCGGGGTGTGATTGCGAAATTGTTTAGAGATCAAACGGGTCAGCATCTCATCTAAGAGTGCTGACCCGTTTGTTGTTCGTCCAGCACGAACATACTCTAATGGGTGCAAGTCCCTAAACCGCCCTGATAGTGGGAAGGTTATAGCCAAAGGCAAGGGTGTCCGCCGCGAGACGGAATCTGAAGGAAGCCGGCGGCAAACATCTGGTCTGACGGACAGAAATCCGATAAAAGGCCTAAGGGTGAGGATAAGATTGCAAAAGAAATCGAAGTCCGATAACTATCCGGAATCGCCCAAGGTAAATCGGGCAGACATAAGATGGAAAGATTATGTCCATAACTGGAGAGGTCTCGCAGGCGAGCGAAAGCGAGCGGTAACAACGAACTGCGAGAAGTCAGCAGAGGCCATAGTACCTGCCTAATATCGACACGCAGGGAAGGGCCGAACTTTATTTGAAGTAAGTCTAATGAAGAAACTCTATGGAGGAAAGAAAGCAGAAAACGAAAGAGAGCTGCCCGCGGGAAGATAGGCTGGAAGCCGAAGTCATCGAGGAAGCGCAGACCTATATGGAGATAACCGAAGGCGGACTTGCGGAAGTGCAGATAGATTAACGTGAGTTTGATAAAAAAATTAACTAATTGATTATTAGGAAAATAGCGAAAGTGTTTGTAAATTTGTTAGAGCAAATAAACTATTACAAACACTTTCGCTATGACGATTGCCAGAGACAAAATTACGGAAATTTTCTGTATGGCGGATGACTTCTGCCACATTTATGACAGATTTATCAAGATTAACGGACTCGCTCCCAAGCGGGACAAGTCTAAAAGGAAGTACCACCGTGACAGCACGCTGTCCGATGCCGAGGTGATAACCATCATGACACTGTTTCATCTGATGGGCTATAAATGTTTGAAACACTTTTACTTGAATGAAGTTTACAAGAATATGACCGACCTGTTTCCTCACACCGTCTCCTATAATCGCTTCGTTGAACTGGAGCGAAAGGTTGCTGTACCTTTCATCCTGTTCGTCAAGAAGTGCTGCCTGGGCGGCTGCACGGGGATCTGCTTTGTCGATAGTACGGCTTTGCGCGTCTGCAAGAACCAACGCATCCATCTCCACAAGGTTTTCAAGGGACTTGCCCAGCGGGGCCAGAGCTCGATGGGATGGTTCTATGGCTTCAAACTGCACCTCATTTGCAACGAAAAGGGAGACCTCCTGAGCTTCATGGTCACGCCTGGCAATGTAGATGACAGGGAGCCGCTCCGGAACAAGTCCTTCATTGAGCGGATCTTCGGTAGACTTGTCGGAGACAAGGGATACATTTGCAAAGAACTCTTTTCCAGGCTTTTTATTGATGGTATTCAATTGATTACAAAGCTGAAGAGTAACATGAAGGGACAAATCATGACCATTGGAGACCGCATTCTCCTCCGGAAGAGAGCGCTCATTGAGACCATCAACGACGAACTGAAAAACATGGCTCAGATTGAGCACTCCAGACACCGGTCCGTCGTTGGCTTTACGGTCAACCTGATGGCAGGCCTGGCAGCCTACTCGTTCTTCCCGAAAAAGCCGATGATTGATGTGGAACGCGTCTCGCCGTATGAGAATGGAGTTATTCAATTGTCACTCTTTTAGTTGTAATTCGTCGAACTCACGTTAAGTATAAGGTTCAATTATTCAAGTTGTCATTATTATGTCAGAAGATAATTCCACATTCAAATTGATCGGTTTAAAGGTTCTGCCTGAGTGCGATGAAAGACTCAGGAAGGTTCTTAAACCAGATACCATATATTTCTTCTGTAGTGACTACGAAGAAGACGAGGTACGAGGTGTTTCTCTACGACAAGACGCTCAACCCTTAGCTTCTTCTTTTTTCAATGTGGATAGGATGGACTGTCCTCAAATAAGCGTTTCTTGTATCGTTGGACATAATGGTGATGGAAAGAGCTCTGTCATAGAGTTGTTAATGCGTGTCATTAACAACTTCGCCTATCTCGCCGGCTTTTTATCAGACCATCGAGCCTTGAAGTTTATACCAGAATTGTATGCTGAAGTGTATTATCAGATTGACAAAATCATTTGTTGTATTTCATGTCGCGGTAATAAGGTTCAGTTGTTGGTGGGTGGAGAAGATAAGTTTTCACGGGAATATGGTGCTGAAGGGAAACTGGAAGAAAAGAAAACTAAAAGAGGTTTAGCGGAGAATAAAGCTCAGTATCTTTTCTATACGTTAGTCAGTAATTTCTCGTTATACGCATACAACTCACAGGAGTTCAAGGCGGAAACAAAAGCCTCGGAGGCAGAGGATTCGTGGGTAGCGGCACTCTTCCATAAGAATGATGCATATCAAACCCCTGTAGTTCTGTCTCCTCAACGAATTGAGGGGAATATTAACGTGAATCGCGAGTATAAACTCTCCTTGCAACGCCTATCTGAACTGTTCTTTGATTGTAGAAAAGGGAAGTATAAGATTAGCAATACAGAGAAGGTGGAAGGAATTGCTTATAGCTTGGAGGACACTTCAAAATTGTTGACCCATACAATAGAGGATTTTTTATTGGATGAGAATAAGGGTGTAAGAAATGTAATTGTTTTCGAAGGGGACTATAATCCTAACAAGAGAAATAGGCGTAATGTACTAAACCTTAAAAAGAAGGAAGATCTTGAAGTAAACATTAGTTTTTGGGCGGCTTTTGACAGGCGGTTCTATGAATCGGATCTGCTAACAATTGCTCGAGACATTCTTGTGGAGAATGAGCTGATAGAGAAAACGACCACTTCTTCAGGAGGCGAATCAAAGCCAGAAACAGACTTATATAAGTATATGATGACCATGAGGTCGAAGCTGTCTAGGCGTAAAGGTTCCGTTAATGCTGCGAGTCGAGATAATTTAGAGGAATTCCTGACAAAGGGAGGCGGAGATTTCACATTTAAGCAGTTTCAGCGTTTATTCCTTGTTTTTGAAATCTACAAAAGATGGCAAATGGAGTTGGGATTAGGGGATTTACGTTCATTTCGCCCAAGTCAGATTAAGGTGAGAGACCATGCTGTATGGTATTTGATTTATAAGAGTATCAGGGTCTTTGAGGCATATCCGGATTTCTTTGCCGGAGGATTGAGGGATTACGAGATTCCGCATTATTTCTTCAGTGAGGAATTGCGTAACCGGCTGGTTAATAAATGGTTTGGTTTGTTGTATAAAGACATTCACGGTTATAAGACACATCTGACTTTAAAAATAAGACAGACAATCAATTACCTAACTAATGACATTATCTCTTCTTGCTTTATGAAAGAAATAGATGAGAAAGATGAGAAAGATGAGAAAGATGAAGTCAAAACCATTCTTGCTATTACCGGTCACAAATATTACCTTGATTGTAGTCAGTATTATGACGCGGTAAAGGCATCGGATGACTTGGCGTCAGTATTGCCTCCTCCATTCTTTGTACTTGATTATGTTATTTCTAGAGACGATTCGGCTCTTTATCCTTTGTCGAGAATGAGTTCCGGAGAAAGACAGTTACTTAATTCTGCAAGTTCAGTTGTGTACCATCTTAAGAACATCGCTCATTCTAAACCGAAGGGGTTAAAAATAGTTTACAGGAATGTGAATGTTATTCTGGAAGAGGTTGAACTTTACTTCCATCCAGAGTATCAGCGGCGTTTCATCATGTATCTACTAAATCAGATACAGAATGCAAATTTACCGGTTGAGTTGTGTATTAACCTCTTGTTTGTGACCCACTCTCCCTTTATTCTTTCTGATATTCCAAGACAAAATGTTTTGTTCCTTAAAGATGGAAAACCGGACAGGAGTATGCAGGAAGATACATTTGGTGCAAATATACACACATTATTGCAGAATGGATTCTTTTTGGATAGCGTTCCCATTGGCGCATTTGCTAAAGAGAAGATTGCCAATCTATTCAAGCTGCTTAACAAATCTGAAAAGCTTTCTTCTTATGAAATGCATCAATTGGAAGCAGAAATCCCGTTGGTTAGTGAACCACTTCTACGGAGTCAACTAATGCGTTTATACTCACAAAGAAAAGGATTTGAGGATTCCGACTACACGAGGAAGATAGAAGAACTTGAGAATAGGGTAAAAGAACTAGAGGAGCGCCTTTATGATAATACTTGATTGGAAAAATCTAAATGCAGTAGGGCAAGAATATGTGGACAGGCTTTTAGACTATGCCAAAGAACATCAAAGGTCATATTTGAATCGCCAGATTTTGGGAATAATTGGTGTTCGGGCGTTTCGGGACCTCATTCTATGTCCACCGTCGCGGCTTGATTCATATCCGTGTCCCAAGCATTTGGCTAAGGATATGGTATATAGAGTATATGATCTGTTCTTTCAAGACGAAGGAAAGGACAATGTGAATAACGCTGTGTGGCTCACACAAAAGCTTAATATAAAAGTATGTCCCTATTGCAATAGAGCATTTACGTTTACGATAAAAGGGATGAAGGGAGTGCGTCCAGAGCTCGATCATTTTTTTCCGAGGAGTAAAGATAAGTATATGCATCTGGCTATTTCGTTTTACAATCTTGTTCCTTCGTGCCCATCATGCAATAAGAAAAAGCATGATCAATTATTTGACTTTCACCCTTATCTAGGGCCTCTTAATAAGACTGCCCCTATACCGACATTTAGGATAAATGATAGTAAGGTGCAGTATGATGCATCTAACAATCCTGTCTTATTCCCTAATAGACCGGAAATACAGATAGTCAATCCTAACAAGAACACTTTCGGGCTGGCGATGGAAGAGTTGTATCACCATCATTCAGATTATGCAAAGGAGATACTGGATAAGATACTAGCATACAACGCATCTTCTTATGTCCCACTGATTAATGAGTTTCAAGGTATGGGGCGTAGCCCCGATGAGATAGACAGGCTGATATGGGACAATTATATAGATGATGCCCATCAGGTTGACAGACCGTTATCAAAACTCACACACGATATATTGAAGCAGTTCGGGATAATATAGGATGCTGCAATCTTTCGAAGACCGTGTACCAATCGTTGATAGAAAGTACGCCCAGTCTTCCTTGGCTGATATGGAAACGAGTATGATAGGGACTGTCAGGAAATGTCCAAAAAGTTTTCGACTTTCCTAATGAGTTGATTGATAAAGTGATAGAAATTTCGTAACTTTGAAAAAGGGAAAAGAATTCCCCCAACCACCGTCGAAAGTGAGAAATTGGGGGAATCGCAAAATTAATCTGCTTGTCAAAAGTACGAAATTTTTCTGAAATAGCGCCAAACATTGCGTTTCCGGAGTTCAATTTTTACGAGCTCTACCATTCAACTTTCGAAAAGAGTGAATTGGGCAGAATAATGAAGTTGCTCCCTCTCCGCGAGATGGCAGAGAACTTCGGTCTGGTAAGGAAAAGCATGAGGCCGAAGCTGGGACGCAAGTCGTTCTTCACTCCTGAAGGAAAAGTGACCCTGATGTTCCTGAAGATGTTCACTGGACTCAGCTGCCCGAAACTGATGGAACAGCTGAACGGCAACATCCACTACCAGATATTCTGCGACGTGATAATAGATCCGACACGCCCATTGACGAACTACAAGCTGTTGGACGACATAATGCTGGAACTTGCAGGGAAGTTGAAGATACAACAGCTCCAGGGCATACTCGCCGACAAGTGGAGACCGTACATGGAGAACCTGGACACGATGTACACAGATGCGACGTGCTATGAGAGCGAGATGCGTTATCCGACTGACGCGAAGCTGCTGTGGGAAGAGGTCGAGAAGAGCTATGCGACGATGTGCGAGTTGAGCAGCAGATTGGGACTTCGCCGTCCTCGGACAAAGTTCCTTGATGTGCAGAAGGCGAACCTGACATACAGGAAACAGCGCAAGCACAGCAGGAGCCAGACGAGGAAGATTACACGCAGGCTGCTTGACCTGCTCGGCTAGGTACTGAAGGAGATACGTGAGGTTGTGAGGGACCATGAGAATGCGGAGGACTTGTTGACTGTCAGAGAAAAAAGAAGATATAATGAAAATAGGTAGAAATGATAAATGTCCTTGTGGTAGTGGATTAAAGTATAAAAAATGCTGTTTAATCAAAGATATAGAGGAAAGTCAATTGATCAATGAGCTGGAAATGATTTCTAAAACCACAAAAATTACAGATGAAAACGACAATGGATTTTATAGAATATTTTGGGATGATAAGGTAGAAAGAGTAAACCCTGTTGAATACTATAAAAACTATGAACTGAAGAAAAGAGCTATTACCTATCATGATTTAGTACAAATGAAAGCTCCTTTTCTCTCGCAAAAAATAACATTTGGCTTTTATGTGAGATTCGCGAAAGAACAAATTGCAAAAGAAAAATTCTGGGAAACCAAAGAA
>ERZ1035006.863-NODE-863-length-22284-cov-18.328535_pt1 | contig 22284 bp, 20 predicted proteins | sample MGYA00520694_ERZ1035006 | MGnify/ENA primary metagenome ERZ1035006 (study PRJEB33766, sample SAMN09781746) | gut metagenome | biome: gut microbiome | host: Homo sapiens | place: Madagascar | study: EMG produced TPA metagenomics assembly of the PRJNA485056 data... | reverse complement strand
CTATGGAATATCACTGATTATGAAAGAGAAAAGTAATGCGTCGGCCCTGCGGCCGAAGGTAGCGCAACTCGCGGCCGCGAGTAGCAGATATGTTCTTAGGTTCAGGTGAACTTTAGGTGGCAGATGTCTGCTTGCGATTTACGTTGCGCAATCCGTCAAAGATGGCTGTTTGACCACTTTTCTTTTCGCGTTTTTAGATTCCCTGCAAAAGATGTTCAGAAACCGGTTGAAATTACAAATAAATCAGTATCTTTGCATCAAACTAAACAAAATGTAATAAAAACAATGAGTTTACTTATAAAACCGAAAGCATATAAGCCGTTGCTTGATAAATATGAAACAGAGCAGGGCATCAAGGTTATCAAAGATTTCTTTCAGGAAAATCTGGCTACGGGATTGAAGTTGCGCCGCGTGACCGGTCCGCTTTTTGTGCTCAGAGGACTGGGTATCAACGACGATTTGAGCGGTACGGAACGTCCCGTGACGTTCCCCATCAAAGATTTGGGCGATGCGCAGGCGGAAGTGGTGCACTCTTTGGCAAAATGGAAGCGTTTGACGCTGGCCGACTATCAGGTGAAGCCAGGTTACGGCATCTACACCGATATGAACGCCATCCGTGCCGACGAGGAGCTCGATAATCTCCACTCGCTTTATGTTGACCAATGGGACTGGGAGCGCGTCATTACGCCGCAGGACCGCACGCTGGCTTACTTGAAGCGCACCGTGAAGTGTATCTACGCTGCATTGCTACGCACGGAGTTTTTGGTGTGTGAGCGTTTTCCGCAACTCACGCCGATGTTGCCGGAAGAGGTGTTTTTCATTCATGCCGAAGAGTTGCGTCAGCTTTATCCCGACTTCACGCCGAAGGAGCGCGAAGATGCCATCACGAAGAAATACGGAGCGGTGTTTGTCATTGGCATTGGCGGACCGCTCGGCGACGGCAAACCACATGATTTGCGTGCGCCCGACTACGACGACTATTCCACCGTCAGCGAGGCCGGTTTGCCGGGATTGAACGGTGACCTGTTGATTTGGAACAATGTGCTGGAGCGTGCTTTCGAACTCTCTTCGATGGGTATCCGTGTTGACAAAGAGGCTTTGCTCCGCCAGCTTAAGGAAAGCGGCAAGGAAGATCGCCTGAAGTTTTATTTCCACCGCCGTCTGGTTGAGGGCACGCTGCCTTTGAGCGTTGGTGGCGGCATCGGACAGTCGCGCCTTTGTATGCTTTATCTGCGCAAGGCGCATATCGGCGAGATTCAGGCCAGCATCTGGCCCGACGAGATGCGCCGTGAATGTGAAGAAGCGGGCATTCCGTTGATTTGATAAGAACGCCATTGGCCAGAGGGCCGGTTTTTTATACGCACAGAGCCGCGAGCAAACTGATGTTGCTCGCGGCTCTGTGCGTTTTTTGGCGAAAGGTTGGTGGGGGTTGAAATAGTTCAACTCATTCTTTCACCATTACTTATCTTGTGAGACAATGATGTCTGTGCTGACACCGGCGGAGGTCAGCGTGAGCGTGGCGTTGCGCTTTGCGTTGGTGTTGTTGCCAGTGTAGCTCACTTTGATTTTATGCAATCCCTTGCTGAAGGAAGTGGAGTCGGGCGTGATCCATTCTGCAGACGAAGAGAGCGTGGCGCCGTCTTGGTAGACCTTGAAGATGATGGTGGTGTCGTTGGCGGCGGCCTTCAGCATCAGGGGGAAGGTGGCCTGCGTGGTCAGCACCTTGTCGGTGTTGGTGTAGAACGGCATGGGCTGCGTGATGTTCAGCCATCCTCGCTGGATGACTGGCATGCTTGGGCTGACAGCCGACGTAACGTTGATGTAGGCAATGCGTGTGCTGCCAGTGTTGTTGATGTCAGTGGTGATGTCGAGGCGTGTGTCGGCCGATTTATATTGCGGAATGGTCATGGACGTTGGCGTGACGCGCATCCATGAGGCCGTTGAGGCCAGTGTCCATGAATCGAGTGAGAGCAAATGAATCGTGTCGCTCTGCTGATCTGCAAAAAAATCCATGCCGTTGATCTTCAGCGGGCTGAAGAACGTTTGGTGGAGTTCGTAGTTTGAATCTCCGCATGAGGCAAGCGCCAAGGCTGCGCAGGGGAGGAGAGAGGCAATTAATTTCTTCATTTATTTAGATGTTTTGGGGTTTGCTGAGGTGTTTGAGGGAAGCGTGGAAGATGTGGCGAGGCGTTGTTTAGTACCACTCAATGTTTGAACTATAGGAACTTCGCTTGTCCCACTTCAATGCGTCGGCCAGTTCGTTGGCACGTGCGCGGAAGGTGAAGTTGAACGAAGAGTAGGGGCGGAGCACCACGGAGCACGACATCTCAAAGCAATGGAGATCGCGCGAGACGGAGGCCGTTGTCATTGAGAGTTCGTGATAGTTGAAGTCATAGCCCGAGGTGAAACTGATGTTCCATCCTTCGGCAATGCGCAGGTAGCCCGAGAAGTTCATTGTCTGCGTGAACGAATAGGGATATCGCATGCGGCGCACATTGATTTGCTTCGAGCGGTCTTCCGCCATCGAGATGCCGTATGACACCGTGAACGACCAGGGGAGAGAGAAGCGGAGGTAGCCGTCTTCGTCCACCTTGGCCTTCTGTTTTTTCTGCTTGCCGCCTTTCTTGGCGTTGCGCAGGTCGGGGTCGATGTTGGCATCTTCTGCGTCGGTGTCCGTGTCGGTGTCGGTCTCGTCGTTGCTTGCCGTTGAGCGGTCGGACCGCCGGCTGAAGAGTTTGGACAGCGTTTCGTTGTTAAACGTGTAGGAGAGGTTTTGCGACATGCCCTGGAAGCGTCCGAAGCGTCCGTAGCTCCATTCCGTTCTGTCGGAAGTGACGACACGGCCGTTTTTGTCGAAGGCGTAGGCATAGGTGGCAAACACTGCCGCCATGGAGAACGTGTAGTTCTTCGTCAGTTTCAAGCGGATGCGCGTGTTGAGGTTGCTCCAGGGGCGCGTTTCTGCTGCCATGTTATAGGAGAGCGCGCCATAGAGCTCGTCGATGATGCTGATTTTTCGTTCGCCAGTTGTGTCGCGGTCGCTCTTCACCTTCATTTCCACGTTGTTTGACACCGACATGGTGATCATGCCCTGCTTCGTTCCAGAGGGATAGCTGTAGATGCCGCCGGAGTAGGGAGAATAGGTGACGGTGGAGACTTCGCCGTTGGCGTCGGTCTTGACGTAGGTGCGTTGGTAGCCGTAGTGCGACGAGGTGAAGTCGGGGGCGTAGCTGAAGGAGACGCTGGGCTTGAAGACGTGGCGCACGGCGATGATTTTATCGCCGAAGAGCTTTCGCCAGGGTTTATAGAAACCATAGAGCGTGGTGTTGGCCGAAACGCCGAGGCTCCAGTCGTAGAGGTTGTAGAAGCCGTATGTGGTGTCGGCCACTTCCTTTTGTGTGGTCTCGTCCCATGAGCGCATCACGCGATTGGTGTACATAATGTCGCGCAAGGAGAACTGCGGAGAGATGTTGATGTATTTAAAGACCTGGAAGGTGGCGTCGATGGGAATGCGGTGTTGCATGCCGTTTCGCCAGTCTTTGACGAGGTTCGACTTGAAGAGTTTGTCTTCCTTCGTGTTGATGCTGTTGGAGAGCGATCCCGTGTAGGACATGGAGATTTTCTCATACCAACGCTCCTTTCCTGCCTGGTGTTTGCGGCGGAAGGGATAGAAGCGGTTGAGAGAGATGCTGAGGTCGGGGAGCGTCATGCTGACCGACGAGTCGCGCAGCGATTGCGTGAGGTTGGTCGACCCCGCGATGTTCAGGCCGATGCTCGGGAAGGTGTGTGAGAAACTCACCGAACTGGCGCGTGTGCTCTGCGTGTAGGCCAGCGGATTGTACATGCTCTCGAGGTTTGAGCGTTCGTAGTTTTCCGAGGCGAAGTTCACGCGGGCCGAGAAGGTCGTGTTGGGGCTTGCCTTGGCGTCTTTGCTGTGTGTCCACTGCACCTTGAGGCTCTTCGTCACGGCATAGTCTGGCATGTTTTTCTCGCCGTCAACGGTGCGCAGGAAACTAATGTAGAAATTGCCGTTGTAGCGATAGCGCTTGCGGTAGTTGGTCTCCGCGCTCAGTCCCCAAGAGCCTTTCGTATAGATTTCGCCGAGCGCCTTGACGTCCATGTAGTCGTTGATGGCAAAGTAGTATCCACCATCGCGCAGATAGAAACCGCGGCTCGTCTCGTCGCCGTATGAAGGCATGATGAAACCGCTGGAATATTTCTTGTTGAAGGGTAAGAAACCATAGGGGACGGCCAGCGGGAGCGGCACGTCAGCCACCACGAGGTAGGCTGGGCCAAACACGCTTTCCTTTCCCGGGCGCACTTTGGCGCGGGAGAGGGCTACATAGAAATGGGGATGTTTGGCATCGCAGGTGGTGTATTTTGCGTGTTCCAGATAGAGCGTTCCGTCGGCAGCGCGTTTTGAGTGTTGGCTCTGCATGAAACCGTCGCCCTGCGTTGTCTCCACGTTCGTGATATAGCCCTTTTTCGTTTTGAAATTGAAGGCCATGAGTTCGCTGTGGTAGTTGTCGCTACCTTGCGAATAGACCGGTTTGTCTTGCAGGATGCCCGCCGTGTCGCGTTCTCCCGCCGCTCTCACCATGCTGCTGTCCATGTTCATGGTGATTTTGGCTGCGTTGAGCGTCATGTCCATGTATTTCACTTGGGCCTTTCCGTAGAGGTGCACCAGTCGCGTTTCAGCGTCGTAGACCAGCGAGTCTGTGCATTCATAGTCCACTGGCGCGTCGATGCCCGGTTTGCGTTTCGCGCTGTCGGCCGCTGTGGTGTCGATGGCCGTGCTGTCGTAGCGCAGCCCCCGTCCGCTTCTGGTGTTGGTGGCATCGGGCAGCAGCAGGGAGTCTTTGAGACTGTCGGAAACGGAAAAAGGCACGGCAGATGGTTGCTGTCGTGCTGTATCGTGTTGTAGCGTGTCGTCAGACGTTTGTTGCGTTGCGTTCTGCCGCATTGTTTGGCTACGCGGCGTTGCGACGCTCAAGGCTACGATGGTTGTAAGAAGGAGAAATATAGGAGTTCTCAAAGTGGGGTTGCTTCTCTGTCAAAAGTGGGCCTCTTGAAATGGAGACCCTCCTTGAGGTTTATGTATCTGGCTGCAAAAATACGCAATTTTTTTGACTCGTGGCATTGATTTGGCGTTAAGGGATGTCCTAAAGAATGTGTTTTAGGATTCTATGTGATTTTGCCGGCTGATTTGCCTCTTCTCGGAGGCGGCCTGAGGGTGATGAAACTCAGACACATGGGCGGTGGACGCTATGCCATGCTGTTGCGTTTCCTGTCGGCCATAATGTCGGCCATGTTGTTTTGCGCCCATGCAATCAGGCTTTCTGCCTGCGGGATAAACGACTGAGCCCTTTCCGTAAGGGTGTATTCCACTCTCGGCGGCACTTCCGCATAGATTTTCCTGCTGACAAGACCGTCGGCTTCGAGTGAGCGCAGGGTGGAGGTCAACACCTTCTGCGAAATGTCGGGGATGTGTTTGTGCAGGGAATTGAAGCGCATACATCCATGATGGTGCAGCGTGTAGAGAATCAGCAACGCCCATTTTCCGCAGATGTGAGATAGGATGTTGCGTATGGGGCAGTCTTTATATATGATGTCGGTGGTTGGGTTGTCCATAGGTTGTTTATGTTCAGTTGCTAATTGGGGGTTGTCCTTGGGAGGGAAGGCTGAGGCCGTTGGTTGTGCTTGAAACACCCCTGAAGGCATATCCTGGAAATGTGTTTCAGAATGTAGCAGAGAGGGTGTTGCTCACCAATTCATACAAAAGTACGCAAACGCCATAATATGTTACGGTGGCAAGTGTTAAACTTATTCAAATCTCATATTTTGAAGTGTCTCAGCGTCAGCAATGGTAACCTCAGAGTAAGTAGCCAACGGCCTTGTGCCTTCTTGCAGGGAATGTTTTCGTGGCGTAATTTTGCACCGTCATTAATCAATTAATTCTCAGAGATATGAAAACTGCAAAAACAATCGTGAAGGCCGAGCAAGCAACGGCCGTTGACTTCGGAACGTTCGACAAGTTGAACGAGTATGTATTGGAACTCGGCCCAGAGGTGAAGATACCTGGCAAGGTGTTTGGAGGAACTTTGACTGGTGCCACAGGCGGCGAGTTTTCCTTCCAGTCGTTTGCGCCTGGCGCAGAAACTGGTTTCTTGCATACCCATAAGAATCATGAGGAACTCTATTTCTTCCTCAAAGGACAGGGCGAGTTTCAGGTGGACAGCCAAGTGTTTCCCGTTTCAGAAGGCAGTGTGGTGCGCGTGGCACCTGCTGGCAAGCGTTCCGTTAGAAACAATGGAAATGAACCGCTGGTGATGCTTTGCGTGCAATATCGCGGCAATACCTTTACGGCAGAAGATGCTACCGACGGCGTGATTCTGAACGAGAAAGTGTTGTGGAAGTGATGTCGTGGCAGGACTGGCTTGTTGGTTGAACGAATAGAGAAGTCTTTTAGGGGGACGTACTGTTGGATGTTCCGCTGAAGCGTGTTTCGGAATCAATGATACGCCGGTTGTGCCGATAGTAACAGCTATCACAAAAGAGGCCTGCGAAACGATTGCGTTTCGCAGGCCTTAGATTTTTTATCAACGTTGTGTTGAACGTCTTTTCGCTATATTATTCGCCCGGAGCAATAGCACCTGAAGGACAAACGTCAGCGCAAGTACCGCAGTCAACGCAAACGTTAGGGTCGATAGAATACTTTTCACCTTCAGAGATAGCGCCAGATGGGCATTCGTCAATACAAGTACCGCAAGCGATGCAGTCGTCACTAATTACGTAAGCCATTTTGTTTGAATTTTAAATTGTTATTAATGTTGTTATGTCAGTCTGTCTCAAACAGAAGAACGACCCGCGGGCCGCTCTCGTGTTGTTTCATGAAGCAAAGGTAATGCAATCCAATTGAAGCGCCAAATATTATTGCGATTTTTTTTGTCGGGGATGTGCATGGCGGCGCGGGATAGGTTGCCGTTGCCCGTTATGCGGCGGCGCGGGAAAATCGTGTGTTTCACGGAACCTTTGTTGGTTGGTGTTGTAAAGTTTTACGAGATATTTTTGGCTGGTTCGCTTAATAGATGTATCTTCGTAATGTGTATATGTAATGGTAAAAAAATAACTTGACCAATTTTGTAGGGGAAGGAGTTATTTCTTATGCCCTGTCTTTTTGCTCAACTTATTCTTACGCCATTACTAAGTCATGTACGAAAACCGAAATCTCAGGACATCCGTCAAACTAATTCTGATTATCAGCTTATGGCCAGACAAAAGTTACCTTTGGGCATACAAGACTTTGAAGAGCTGCGTAGGGGAGGCTATCTCTACGTGGACAAAACTGATATGCTTTGGAAAATAGCCAATGGTAATAAGTATAATTTCTTGAGCAGACCCCGGCGCTTCGGCAAGTCGTTGCTCACGTCTGCCATGCAATGTTATTTCGAAGGACAGCGCGAGCTCTTTGAGGGGCTTCGGATAATGGATATAGAGAAAGAGTGGGTGAAGCGGCCTGTGCTTCACTTCAGCATGAATCAAGGTGGTTCGGACGTCGATTCTCTCAGTCATTATCTTGACGACTCGTTGGCTGCTTATGAGGAAATCTATGGCAAACGCCCGACGGAGATGACGCTCAGCAACCGTTTTACTGGGATTATTCAAAGGGCGTTCGAACGCAGTGGGGTGCAAATCGCAATTTTGGTTGATGAATATGATGCTCCGTTGCAGCATTCTTTTATGACCCTGCAGCATGAGGCTTGCAGAAGCCTTTATCGCGATTTTTTTACGGGGCTGAAGGATTATGGCTATTGTATCAAGTGTGTGTTCCTGACAGGAATTACTAAATTTACGCAGATTAGTTTGTTCAGCGTCTTGAACACGGTGACGAACATCAGCTTCTATGATGATTATGCCACGGTTTGCGGTCTGACGAGTGACGAGATTGAAAAATGTTTTAAGGAAGAACTTAAAAGCCTTTCAGAGAAGAGAGGGTGGGAGGCTTTGCAGACGCTCAAAAACCTGAAGGAGATGTATGATGGCTACCACTTCTCAGAGAGCCTTCAAGGCGTTTTTAACCCTTACAGTGTGCTTTGCGCGTTGAAGGAACAGCGTTTGAAGTCTTTTTGGATTGCGAGCGGGGCAACCGAGATGTTGCCGAAGTTGCTGAAGAATTTTGAAAGAGATGTGGAGAAACTGGATGGCTGTCTCATTGATATGGATTATCTGGAAACCGCCGATGTCAGCGTTGCCAATCCGAAGTTGTTCCTTTATCAGTCTGGCTATCTGACCATCAAAGACGTGGTGGGCGATAGCTATGTGCTGGGATTCCCTAATCGTGAGGTTAAGAAAGCCTTGTTTGAGATGGTGATTCCAAACATGTTGCATCAGAGTTTGGATGAAGTTGAAAATGCCATTCAGGAAATGAAGGTTGAGTTTTCTGTGGGACATGTGGATGAAGGCGTTCGGCGTTTGAAGCAGTTGATAGCACATACTCCCTACAGTACGCAGAAGAAGGAGCATTTCGTGTTTGAAGAGCATTTCCGTTTCATTGTTAAAAATCTGTTTTATATTTGCGGCTTCCATGTTGAGGAGGAGGTGCAAATGTCGAATGGAAGGATAGATTTGGTTGTTCATACTCCCGACATCTTGTACGTCTTGGAACTCAAGATGAAGGATAATGGAGGGTGTGGGGCGGCTGAGCGTCAATTGAACGAACGTCACTATGCGGATGCCTTCTGTGCGAGCCACCGTCAGGTTGTTTGTCTTGCGTTGGAGTTTGACAAGGACAACCGTGGGCTTGTTGGTTGGAAGAATGTGGCGCTTCGTCAGAGGTGAGCTTCTGAAGACCTTTCATTTTAAGCGTCATTACTGAGTTCTAAGCCTCACCACTGAGTACTAAGCATCACCATTGAAGAGAGATACTTGTCTTCTTGATGGCAGAGATGTAAAACGTAGAGGAAAACAAAAATCCCCCTATACCATTTCGTTACGGTATAGGGGGAATTCTTTATGGCGTGTCGTCGAGCGTCTTAATGCTGGATTCTCGCGACGCGCTTGGTGCTTGTTGATTACTTGGAAATCGTTGTTGAGCCAGAGCCGATCATTTGTCCGTCGATGAAAATGTAGGCGGAGTAGTTGCCGCTGCCCAGGTATTCGTTGATTGGAATATAGAGCGTGACGTGTTGTTCTTCGCCAGTGTATTCAATTTCTTTTGTGGCGGAATATTCGATAGACTTGTTCTCATAATGGAATGAGCCAGAGCGTGCAACGACTTCTTGGCTGGGCTTGAGCAAGCGTACGTAGACCCTGCGGTTTCCTGTGCTTGCCGTTACGTTTCTTGTTACGGTGAAGGAAACGGTGAAGCGGGTGATGTCTTTGCTACGCTTGGCGGCCTTGCCGTTTTTCTTGACGGCCATGACGCTGACTCCTGTGGCGTTGAGCTGTGAGGCCACTGCCACTTGTTCTGAAAGCTGGCTGTTTCGCTCGTTGATTGAACTGTTTTCGCGGCGTGTGCGTTCAGCTTCTGCGCGTGCTTCGTCGCGCTCTGAGGTGAGCGTCTGGTTGAGCCGCTGGAGAGAGTCGACTTGGCGGATATAGTCGCGCAAGACGGCACGAACCGTTGCCAGTTCCTTTTTGAGGCGAAGGATTTCTGCGGCACTGTTGGTTTTCAGTTCGCGCAACTCTTTGAGCAGGCCCTCGGCGCGTTTCTGCTCGGCATCGAGCTTGGCAACGAGCGAGTCGTCTTTGATTTCCTGCTTCATTTCGCCATACTGTGCGGCGAAGTCGGCGTACTGGTTCTCCATTTCGCGGCGGTCCATTTCAGCGATTTGCCGGAGTTCAGCCAGTTCTTTATCCTTTTCGCTCTTTGAATTGCAGCCAGCCAGACATCCGCCAGCTATGAGAACTGCCATGAGAGCGATGAAAATATGCGTCAGTGTCTTCATTGTGGTGTGTGGTTTTTGTGGTGGGTAAGCTTCGCAGGGGCAATGCCTGTTTATATTATTCTATATAATATTTATGGCCTGCGGAGTTTATAGTTTAGTCAACGATGGTGATCCATCCGTGGTTGTCTGGCTCAATGCCATACTGGATGTTGCGCAGTTTCTCGTAGAGCTTCGTTGACATAGGTCCTGGTTTTCCGTCCTTCGAGATGACGTAGCTCTTGTTGTTTTCCATATCGACGATGCGGCGAATCGGACTGATAACGGCGGCTGTTCCGCAAGCACCAGCTTCTTCGAATGTAGAGAGTTCTTCTTCAGGGATCTGTCGGCATTCAACCGTCATGCCCAGGTCTTTTGCCAACTGCTGCAAACTGCGGTTGGTGATGGAAGGCAGGATGGACGAAGACTTCGGCGTGATGTATTTGTTTTCTTTGATGCCGAAGAAGTTGGCTGCGCCACATTCGTCGATGTATTTCTTCTCCTTGGCATCGAGATAAAATTCGCAGGAATAGCCGGCATCGTGTGCCATCTTGTTGGCGCGGAGGCTGGCAGCGTAGTTTCCGCCCACCTTATAAGTTCCCGTTCCGAGCGGTGCCGCGCGGTCGAACTCGCGGATGATGACATAGTCGTTTGTGGCAAATCCGCCCTTGAAATATGGGCCTACCGGGGTAACGAAAATCATGAAAAGGTATTCATTGGCAGGATGAACACCGACCTGTGCGCCCGTACCGATGAGCAACGGACGGATATAGAGAGCGGCACCGCTTTCGTATGGTGGGATGAAGCGTTCGTTGAGTTTCACCACCTTCTTGGTCATCTCCACGAAGAGCTCTGTCGGCACTTCCGGCATGAGGATGCCGCGGCAGGTGCTTTGCAGGCGGGCAGCATTGTCTTCGATGCGGAAGAGGCGGATTTTGCCATCGGGGCAGCGGAAAGCCTTTTGTCCCTCGAAGGCTTCCTGTCCGTAGTGAAGACAGGTGGCAGCCATGTGGATGTTGATGGTGTCTGTTGATGAAACTTCAATTTCGCCCCATTTGCCGTTGCGGTAGTAGCAACGAACGTTGTAGTCGGTGGGCATGTAGCCGAACGAAAGATTTGCCCAATCAATATTTTCCATTGTCGTCTTGTTTTTTGAATTGTCTTATGTGTGGTATTCGTATGTCACGTCTTGTGCGTTGCCTCGCTCAGGATAAGGAAAAGTCGCGGGGCGCATGGTGTTGCTTGGCAAAATTACGCATTTTAGTTGAAAAAACGCCGCCTCCTGCTACTTTTATCCGAATTTTGAATTCATTATGCTTCGTTATGCGTGGCAGAAAGGGTACAGGCGTATTTTTGTAAGTTGGGTTTTGCTTTTGCGCGGTGAAAACTCTCAGTATGCAAAAAGGAGCTGCAAAGGGCATGGTGAAAAGCCAATATATGGTAGGTTTCAAAAGGTGGGATGGCCAACAATGCGTAAATTTGCACGTGGAAAAATAATAGTTATAGCTTATGATGATTCGACAATGCGCCATCCTTTTCGGTTGCCTGGCGCTGGGTGAATTGCTGATTTATCTCACCCACATTCCTTTGCCCTCCAGTATTTTTGGCATGCTGATTTTAACCTTGCTGTTGCAGTTGAAAGTCATCCGCTTGGAGTGGGTGCAAGGACTGGCCGATTTCTTGGTGGCCAACATCGGTTTCTTCTTCGTGCCGCCTGGCGTGGCCATTATGTGTTACTTCGATATTATAAAGGCGCAGTTCATGCCCATTTTGGTAGCTTCCGTTGTCAGCACCGTATTGGTGTTAGCTGTGACAGGATGGGTACATCAGTTTTATGGCAAAGCCGCGGATATGCGCAAGAAGGGAGGTGAAGCATGATAGACTATTTCTCCAACCAGTTTTTTCTTATCGCGCTGACGTTTGGTGTCTATTTCTTCGGGAAACTTCTGCGGAAATGGACGGGCTGGGTGATAATGAACCCCATATTGATTACCATCGTTGTGCTGATTGCCTTTCTGAAACTCACAGGCATCAGTTACGAAACCTATAACGAAGGCGGCCATCTCATCGAGTTTTGGTTGCGTCCCGCCGTTGTGGCGTTGGGCGTGCCCTTGTATTTGCAGTTGGGCACCATCCGCAAGCAGTTGGTGCCGATTCTCCTCTCCGAATTAGCTGGCTGCGTGGTGGGCATCCTCTCCGTTGTCTACATCGCCAAAGAGATGGGGGCTACGCCCGACGTCATCCGCTCCTTGGCTCCTAAATCCGTGACGACCCCCATCGCTATGGAGGTGACGAAAGCCGTTGGCGGCATTCCTTCGCTCACGGCCGCCGTTGTGGTCTGCGTAGGACTGATGTGCGCCGTCTGCGGCTATAAGACGATGGGTTTTGCCCGCGTGAAGAGTCCTGTGGCACAAGGATTGTCTATGGGAACAGCCGCCCATGCCCTCGGCACTGCCACTTCTATGGATGTGAGTCGCGTGCATGGCGCTTATGCCAGTCTCGGACTGACGCTTAACGGAATCTTCACGGCCCTGCTGACGCCGTCTATACTTCCGATGCTGAATATTTAGTAATAAGTAGCTGCGACACGGCATGCTCTCGGCAGGCGGCCAGACGGCTGCCGAGAGCAGAAACAAAGGAAAATGCCTGTATCAAGAACGCCTAAACATTCTTGATACAGGCATTATTTTTTAATTGCCCCTTGTGTGTTGGGAACATACTGCGCGTGTTGGGAACTGCGCTGGAATGCCAGTACAAACGACTGACGTTCGAAGCGCTTATTTCAATACATCGAGCAGTTCGGGCAGGTGGTAAATGATGGCATCGGGGAGCGTTTCGTCCACTTCCTCCTTGTTCCATCCCTCTCCGCGCATCCATACGGCGTGGCAGCCAACGGTTTTTGCCGGCACCATGTCTTTTCCGTAGCTGTCGCCAACGACGAGCACCTCTTTGGCGGGACAGCCTGCCGCGTCAACGCCCATTTGATAGATGGCGGGGTCGGGTTTTCGGACGCCCACAACGGCGCTTTCGATGACGGCGCTGAAGAAATGGTCGATTTTATATTGTCGCAGAATTGCGTGGATATTTCCGTAGAAATTCGACACCAACACCATGTTGTAAGCAGGATTCAGTTCCGACAACACGCGTCGTGTCACTTTCATATTTCGCTCCACGTAGGCGTTGCAATAGTCGGCAACGGCCTTGATGTTCTTTTGCCGTTCCTCTTCCGAAGGCGTCCAGAGGTTGTTGTCGCGCAGGAAAATGGTCTCTTGGTCGACCTTTTTAAGCAGGACCGTGTGGAAGTCATCGTCAGGAAGAACAATGGGAGCCTTTGCCAAGGCCCGTTCGCCGTAGACATAGGCATCGCGGAAGTTAGGCTCGTCAACGGAAATTTGCGCGTGGCGGTATCCTTCGAAGAGCACGTGTGCCCAGTGGCGTGCATCGGTGTCGAGCGTGCCACCGTAGTCGAATATGATGGTGTTAATCTTCTTCATCTTGGTCATTTCATGATTTTCTTGTTACCGATTTTCACCAGGCCCACGCCGATGAAAATCCACACCAGTTCGCGGATTCTCGTGAAGAAGCTGGAGAACACACCGAGGCCGAGGCCGCCGGGGTAGCCCAGAATCTTGATGATGATGGCTAAACCGCCTTCGCGTGCGCCCATCTGCATCGGGAAGAAAAACAGGATGTTGCCCATCAGCGAAGAGAAGGCCAGGACGAGGATGGCATCGATAAACGTGACAGGGGCGCCAAAGGCCAGGAGAATGAAATAAAACTCCAGCGAATTGATGACGCGGGCCAGATATTCATAGAGCAGAGAGGTATAGAAAGCCTTTGGCTGCGCATGTAGGTAGGCGATGTTGCGGTCAACCTGTTCCATGCTTTCCACGTTCTTGTCGTAGAACTTATGGGCGTACTTTTTGGCTACGGGGATGTAGAAGAGCAACTTGTAGAGCTTCACAATCAGTCCGTTCTTATATCCCTTGTAGAAGAAATAGAGCACGAAGATGAGGATGGCGGCAAAGATGCCGGCGCAGGTCCAGAGGAATGGGTCCATCTTTTCGGTGTATGCCACGATGAACAAGACGGCAGCTGAAGCCCACAGACAGATGTGTGAGAGAATGTGCATCATGGAATAGAGCACCACAGACGACATCGCGCCCGTTGTGCCGATGTGCGAGGCCAGTTCCATGACGCGATAGGGGCCGCCGCCGAATCCGAAGGGCGTGGTGTAGCTGAAGGCAAATCCCGAAACCGTCAGTTTGTAGGCATGGCGGAAGGAGAGATGCTTGTCGTGCTTGCCGCTGTTGACGATGATTTGGAAAGCCGCGGCGTTGAAGGCATAGACAAACACCCAGATGCCCACAACGGCGGGCAGGAAAGCGAAGACGCGGGGCAGTTTGTCGCGCAGCTGTTCATAGTCGACATCGAAAGTGCAGAGCATCACCACGATGGCGGCAACGCCGAAGAGGAGAAATAAATTTCTGTAGAGAGGTTTCATGAAAAAATGTTAGTCGGGCGGTGAGTATTACGCTTTAGTAATTTCGCCTTCCATGCGTCGGCAGAGCGATTCGTGCTTGGTGCGCATATAGAAGAACAAGCCGTTCATGACGGTGATTTCGAAAGCAGGGTAAATCCAGGGTTGGTTGACGAGCAAGGAGATGTAGAGCACGATGGCGCGTGTGTTAAACGTCAAAATGTTGGCCCATTTCATCAGCGGCAGACTGCCGGCGCGAAATTCCTGCTTGATGTTTTCCGGAATGGCGCGGCCGTAGCGTTGGTCAATCTCCTTTTTGAAATGCTGGAAAGCCGGCGTCATGCCTTCCTGCGATTTGGTGTAGTTGCGATAGAAATAGAGAAAGAGTTTCCAGGCAAAGTCCTTTCCCCATGAGAGGCTCTTAAACTCCTCGGTCAGTTTGGCCGCGTTGTCGAGTTCGCTTCCCTGTTCCCCTTTGATGAAATAGAGATGGATGTTACGGTAGTAGTCGGCCAATTGGCATTGTTTGCCGTGGCAGATGAAACCAGCGAAAGAGCAGAGCACCCAAATCCAGATGCCCCATTGCGGCATCAGTCGCAGACAGATGGCCGCGTAGATGGCCACAAACCAGACGTCGCCAGCAAATCCGTCGAGGATGCGTCCCCAGCGGGTCTTCTTTCCCGTCATGCGTGCCAACTGTCCGTCGGCGCTGTCGTAGAGATTCGCCCAGACGAGCAGCAGAATACCGATGACGGTGTAGGTCATGTTGTTGAAATAGAACATCACGCCAGCTGCCGCACCGAGGAAGATGGAAAGAATCGTCACCACATTGGGGTGTATGCCAAAGAAATTAAAGAAATTAGCCCAGAGTAAGCCCAGTGGGCGCGTGAAATGTATGTCGAGCCATTCTTCGGTGTCTTGCGACTTGAAGGTGGCCGCCAGTTTTTTGTTTTCTGCCATGTCGTTATATTTTTAATGATATTTCAGGACGCTCCTATATATATGGAATAGTTGCAGGCGTCGTCAGCGTTTTCTGTCAGCGTTTTATATTCTGTGCTTGGCCTTGATAATCTTGCGCAGCCTTTCAGCAATGGCTTCCGCTGCTTCGTCGCAGCAGCGCGAAAAGCTCGGCCAGTCGTTGAAGTCGATGATGAGAAACGAACCGTCGGGGCGCACGACGGCGTCGCCGCCATAGACCGTGAAACCGCTGACGGCCGCACAAGCATCGGCGCTTTTCTTCAGGGCGCTTTCTGAAAAGGCATAGCCCGTCGGACTGCCGTTGAAGCGTTCCAGACCGAATTTGCTGAAGCAGGCACCCCGTGTGGGATAGTAGAGATGGAAGAAATCGGTGTCTTCAACGCCGTAGAACTTCACGAGGTCGCCTTCGATGTGGGGCGACAGCAAAACGTCGGTGATGCCGCGTGCCTTATAATCGTCGGCCGCCTCTTTCAAATCTTTCTCTGAGGCAACAAAGCACACGTCGCCCGAATTTTGTGCGCAGGCATCGCCGCGTTTCAGCCAATATCGCTTTCCCGTTTCAAAGCAAAGCGCGGGCTTCATTGCGTTGACATCGAAACATCTGCTTTCGGCAACTGGCAAGTCGTGGCGTTCAAAACAGCGTGCCAATGCCGTGCGCGTCCCTTTCGTCAGCGCGTTGGCGGAATTGACAACAGGAATGCCCTTCTCCTCCGCCTCCGTCAAGATGCTGAGCGCCTTTTCGCTTCGTGCCATGCTGTAAACCAGGCATGGGGCCTCCGTCAGAGATTGTTTCGTCAAGTCGTCCTCGCCCACGCATTCCACTTCGTAGCCCGAACCGCGCAAAGCGACCGCGACAGCCTGAAAGATGGCGTTGTCGCGGTCGATAGAGTTAGGGGAAAAACGATGAGAACGGCTGACGCCTAATATTCTGTTCATGTTTTATTTTTCAGAGTTCAAGAGCTTTCGGAAAAATCACTTCAGAAAATCTTCCGCTTTGGCGATGTCGCTGGCATGGTCAACGTCCAGAATTTTGCTCATCGGCCAGGCCTTCAGGCGCAGTCCGTCGTCCACCAGTCCGCGTTGGAAATTGCGCATGCGGCTCTGTCCTTCCTTCATGCAGCGTTCCAAAGTCCGTATCGCCACAGGTTTGAGGGCATAAATGCCACCAGAGATATAGCGGCAGCAGTCGCTTTTGTCAAGAAATCCAGTGATATTCAAAGCTTCGTCGGTGGCCACATACAGAGGTTTCTCGTCGTCGATGTAGTCAGTGACAGCCATCATGCCGTCGGCCTCCGTGTTTTTGAACGCCTCGATGTATGCTTTAAATTCGTCTTCGCGGAAGATGGTGTCAACCGTTGTTAGGCAGAAGGGAGCATCGTTGAGGAATTGGCTCAGTTCGAAGAAACTGTGCATCGAGCTCGGCGTGGTCTTCACCACCAGATTGATAGGTGCCCCTTCGTTGTTTTCCATCAGCGCTCTGACGTGCGCCTCCGTCTGCGGGTGCAGGCGGTTGACGATGATGCAAATCTCCTCAGCTCCGTTTTCGTTGAAGATGCGTATCAGGCGGTCGATCATCGCCTCGCCGTTGAGCCTTACGAGCGGTTTGGGAAGATCCACACCCTCTTGCGACAAGCGCGAACCTTCGCCGGCGGCAATAATTGCAAATTTCATAAGTCGTAATTATCAAAGAGTCTATTCAGCCTTCTCCTCCACATTCTCGCGTACTGGCGTTTTGCCCTCAGCGGCAGCGTTCGGCGTGACGTGTCGGTTGCGGTTGCCATCTTCCTTGCGCTCGTGATAGAGCTTCGGCAGCGGGTTTTTGCGTGCTTCGTCATCAGCCTTGCGGTTGCGGTGGATGTCGATGGCCGTATAGATGGCCTGGCGGAAAGACGCTTCCGAAGCCTTGTTGCAGCCAGCGATGTCAAACGCCGTGCCGTGGTCGGGCGATGTGCGCACATAAGGCAGTCCGGCCGTGATGTTTACGCCGTTGTCCATAGAGAGTGCCTTAAATGGTGCCAATCCTTGGTCGTGGTACATGGCCAAGACAGCATCAAAATGCGAGAACATGCCAGCGCCGAAGAAACCGTCGGCGGGATAAGGGCCGAAACACTGTATGCCCTGTTCAACGGCCTCTTGAACCGCTGGAGCAATGGCCTCCTTCTCTTCGTGTCCCATCACCCCGTCGTCGCCGTTGTGTGGGTTCAGTCCGAGCACAGCGATGCGCGGTGCGGAAATCAAGAAATCGTGTTGCAAGCTCTTGTTGAGCTGGCGGATTTTCTTTGCCACGTTTCCCTTCGTGATGGCAGCGGCCACTTCGCTGATTGGCAAATGCGTCGTCACCAATGCCACGCGCATCACGTCGTTGGCGAGAACCATGAGCGGTTCGTTGCCCTCTCCGATTCTGTTGGCCAGATATTCAGTGTGTCCGGCAAAATTGAAGTCAGGACTTTGAATGGCGTTTTTGCAGATTGGGGCAGTGACCAAAACGTCGATTTCCCCGTTCTTCAGCGCTTCCGTCGCCGCTTCGAGTGCCCAGTAGGCAGCGCGTCCGGCCTCTTGGCTGGTGCGTCCAAATTCCACGTTCACGTCGTTGTCAAAGCAGTTGACGAGGTTGAGGCGTCCGTCAACGGCGTCTTTCGCCGAGTTGACAAAATGGAATTGCGTTTCGATGCCGAGCGCTTTTCGGTGGTAGCTGCCGATTTTCGCCGAACCGAAAACAACTGGCGTACACACTTCAAACATCGTCTGTTCGGCAAAAGCCTTGAGAATGATTTCATAGCCCACGCCGTTAGTGTCGCCGTGAGTGATGCCAACGCGGAGCAGAGTCGGCTTTTCGTTGGCCGATGTATTTTTTTCTTGCGGCGTGTCGTTGCCGCTCATATTAAAGTCTGCCATAAATATATGGGTATTGGAAATTCTATTGTTGTCGTTCCGCCTCATTCTTGGCGGTTGAAAGCAATCCGCAGGCCGCGAAGATGTCCTGTCCGCGTGAGGCCCTCAGTGTGGTGAAGAGCCCGTGCGACGTTAGATAGTCGCGGAAGCGCAACATGCGTTCGCGGTCAACGCCGTGTAGCGGCGTATCGGGAATGTCGTGGAAGCGGATGAGGTTGATGCGGCAGTCCAAGTCCTTCAGAAGGTCAATCAGCGCATCAGCGTGCCGCAGGGAATCGTTGATGCCGTCGAAGACGATATATTCAAACGAGAGTCTGCGTTGGCGTGGTGCCGAAGCGTCGACGGGGCGCCGTCGACAGAAGTCATATTGCCGCAACACATTGACCACATCGCGGATGCTGAAGGCGCGTTCCGCCGGCATCAGTTTGGCGCGTTCTTCAGGGATGGGGTGGTGGAGGCTGATGGCCAAGTGGCATTCGCTTTCGTCGAGAAATCGTGTCAGTCCCTTGGCCAGTCCGACGCTTGACACCGTGATGCGTCTCGGGCTCCATCCGTACCCCCAATCAGCGTTGAGCACTTCCGTGGCCCGCAAGACATTGTCGAGGTTGTCAAACGGTTCGCCCTGTCCCATGAAAACGATGTTGGTCAGCGTGTCGCGTTCCGGCAGCGAATAAATCTGGTTGAGGATGTCTGCTGCCGAGAGCGATGCCGAGAAGCCCTGGCGCCCTGTCATGCAGAAGGCGCAGTGCATTTTGCAGCCCACCTGACACGATACGCAGAGCGTGGCGCGGTCTTCATCGGGGATGTACACCGTTTCGATATAGTGGTTGTCGTGTGTGCGGTAGAGATATTTCACCGTCCCGTCCACAGAGCGCTGTTCATCGACAGGCGCTGCAGCTCCGACGCAATACTTCTCCGTCAGCCTCTGCCGTGCCGTTTTCGAGAGATTCGTCATCTCCTCGATGGTGGCCACGTGCTTTTTATAGAGCCAGTCGGCCATTTGCTTGGCCACGAAGCGTGGCAGTCCGAGTTCCTGTGCAACGCCTTGCAGTTCAGTCAAGGTCATTCCGAGAAGCGGAGTCTGTTGTGGGGTTGTATTGTTAGCGTCGGTCATTTCGAAATGTGGTTTTCTATGAATGGCTACAAATTTAGCAAAAAATGCTCAAACAGACGAATGCTTTCCCAATTTCGCGCTTATAATGAGGCCGATGGGCAAGTAGATACGTCTGATGGAACACCACCTACTTAAAAACACCCCAGACCATCAGTTTAAAAACGACTGGGCCGGCTTGCGAGAAGTCGGCCCAGTCAGTAAAAATAGTGGTTCGGGATTTGTTTTAATACATATCTCTTTCATAGTCGTCTCCAGTATAGTCCGGCTCTGTGTCTTCGTAGTCCACCAGGCTGTCGATGTCTTCCGTGTAAACGGCCACGCTGTCAGCTTCTTCTTCATCAGACGTGCTTGAGAAAGAATAACTGTCCGTGGTGTTTCTGCGCTCCCATGAACCGTTCATGTATAGCCGCAACGCCGTGAAGCCCAACATCACGATGGCCAGCGGTATGGCCGCGAACCACAGACGCATTTTGGGCCAGCTCAGGTTGATGAGTTGAAGCATAATCCAGGGCAAGAGCATGAAGAGCGCCACGATGATGACAACGGCGTCAATGTATGTTGTTCCAGAGTCGTAGAACTTATAGTTCTGGTACTGCAACGCGTTGACACTTTTAATCAACGCGAGAAATATCAACGTTGCCGTAACGCTCAGCGCCGTGGCTTTTCGGGCTGTGCCGTCGCATTGCGTTTTGGCAATCCAGAGCCAAACTGTGGACATGAGCGCGTAGAGCGCAATGGTTATGATGTTGGTCATGTTCATGCCGTCTGTCATGTTTTCCGGTTCGACAACGGTGCTCATGATAACCAGCGCGAGGTTGACAGTCAGCAGCAGGCCAGCCAAAACGAACCCCGTGATTTTGGTCGACATCGTCTTGAAGCGGATACTAAGTACCACCATCGAGGCAATCAAGAACAGCGAGGCGAACTCCAGAATGAAACCGCCTGCTGGCATGAAATTTTCGTAGTAGTGGAAATAAGAAAAACTTGTTTTTTCTGGCTTAAAAAACGTGCCGAATATCACGAAGATGAAGAGGCATGTTGCTGCCGCTATGTTGAATACGCGAAGCAGGATGTCGCCGTTTGTTTGCTCCTCCTCCAATGCCAATTTCTTGGGCGCTTTCTTGCCTGGCAGCAAGAGGCTTTGATACAGCAGGCAGGCCCATCCGATGCTGCTGAGGCTGCTCATCAGCACGTAGAAATACATGTTGCCAAACAAAGGAAGGTTCAGTTCGGGGAAGAAAAGAATGGCTGAAAACAGTGTCGCCACGGCAAGGACAATCAGCCCCATCCTGTATTTTTTGTCGCAGCCAATGGCCAGCAAAACGAAGAATGCAATGGTGAGGAGGTTGCGGAGCGTGTTTATGACGCAATAGGTTGTGCTGCATTGTATGTCGGAATACAAATAATAGTCTCCGCTTTCTATGCCTCGGAACTGCCAGATGCATTCGAACAAGTCGACAACGAGCAGCAGGCCGAGCAAAACCGTTGCCACAATGCCCAGAATTTTTGCATGCTTACCGCTGAGCACGTGGGGAGCAATGAAAAACATGAACGCCGCGCTGCCCACCGACGACAGAAGGTTTGTGAAGAGATTCACACTGTTATCGTATGAAACCATGTGCAGCAGTTGATTGATCAGGTTGACGAAAAGGGGCATCAGCAGCAAGATGGTCACTACCGCTGCTAAGCGAAATTTTCTTGCGCCCGTCAGGAAACCATCTTCTTGCGAAATGGACGTGCAGGTGCTCTGTGTTTGTGTTTGAAATTTTGTCTCCATATTAATCTTGTGTTAATTGTATTCTAATGCGACTTGACTGGAAAATGCGAGGTCAATTCACCACCAATTGCGGAAAATATTCTCTCAAGACATCCTCCGCGTGCTTCAGTTGTTTTGCCGTGTTCTCTTTTGTGTCCTTTAGTTTGTAGTCCCATCCGAGCGATTCATATTTATGTACACCGAGCCGGTGATACGGCAGCAGTTCCACGCGCTCAATCATCTTGTAGTTCTTGAAATGTTCGCCGAGCGCTCGCAAATCCTCCTCAGCGTCGCTGAGGCCAGGCACCAACACATATCGCAGCCAGAAGGGCCGTCCGTTTTCTTCCAGCCATGCCGCCGTTGCGAGCGTCTGCGTGTTGGGGCGCCCCGTGATGTACTCGTGTTGTGCAGAGCGGATTTCCTTCACGTCGAGCAACACCAGGTCCGTTTCCTTCAGCAACGCTTCCACATCGCTGTTCCAGATGCCACCATTCGTGTCTACGCAGATGTGCAGTCCCTTTTCATGCAGGCGATGGAAAAGTGGCAGTAGCGCTTTGGCCTGCACGGTCGGTTCGCCGCCCGAGAACGTCACGCCGCCACGTTTTCCGAAGAAAGGCTTCAGCGATTCCGCCTGTTCCACGATATAGTCGGGGCTTGTCAGTTTGCTTTGCCCGATGGCTTCAATCGTGTCGGGGTTGGCACAATAGAGACAGCGGAAGGGGCAGCCTTGCAGAAAGACCACATACCGCAGTCCCGGGCCGTCGAAAGTGCCAGTTGATTCGTAGCTGTGTACGCGTATGAGTTGTTGTTCCATTTTGTGATTCTATGTGTTTGGTGATTAGTAACTTCGTTGTATTTCGCAACCTCTATAAGTTGCCCTATGCCAGACTGTGCAGAACGGTTGCTTATGCGAAGGTACACAATTATTTTAACTTGTTGATTAAGAAGTAAAATGTTTTTATCTTAGGCATATTGTAACCCGATGGCAGAACACCAAAACGCTTTCAATTATCCCGAAAACTCTTACATGTAATCTACTCGCGGCCGCGAGCAGTGCTACCTTCGGCCGCGAGTAATGTTACCTTCGGCCGCGGGCAGGGCCGACGCATTACTTTTCTCTTTCATAATCAGTGATATTCCATAG
>ERZ1035006.861-NODE-861-length-22293-cov-4.885916_pt1 | contig 22293 bp, 21 predicted proteins | sample MGYA00520694_ERZ1035006 | MGnify/ENA primary metagenome ERZ1035006 (study PRJEB33766, sample SAMN09781746) | gut metagenome | biome: gut microbiome | host: Homo sapiens | place: Madagascar | study: EMG produced TPA metagenomics assembly of the PRJNA485056 data set... | reverse complement strand
CTATCAAAGAACATTGACATCAAGGCTTTGAATCGTGTCAAAAATCTTTTACATCTCTTATTTTCAAAAAAAGCCTTTGTTATATTTGAATTGTCCATACAGCATAAAGCCTAATCCAACAATAACTGCTGGAAGAATAATAAATGCCATAATCTCCTCGTTCCAAAACGAAGCTATGAAGCCTAACACGAAAGATACTCCCAGAATCAATAACATAATATGTTTCATAATATCCTCCTAAAAGTAGAACAGTTCCTCAAACTTTTTATCCAGTGCAATGCAAAGTATTAGAGCCAACTTTGCAGTTGGATTAAACTGTCCTGTTTCAATGGAACTTATTGTGTTTCTCGACACACCCACAATTTCTGCAAGTTGTGCTTGTGAAAGATTTGCTTCTGTACGAACTTCTTTTAAGTGATTTTTCAGTTGTAATTGCTCTTTCATACCCCCACCTCTAAAAGACGATGAATAAATCCGCCAAAAGCCAAAACAGAAAGAATGATAAATAAAATAGCCAATACTAAATCACTTTTTCGTTTCATTTTGAGAAAACGAACAAACCATTATGTTGCGATAATGCTGAAATATATTACCCACGGACTATAAAGCATAGTATGAGCAAGCATAGAAGATAACAAGGAAAGCAGACAACATACTAAAGCACCAACTCTGCCTGCGTGACTTCCTGCCTGATATATCACTTCCATCTCAACCAAATCTTTATTACGATGTTCTTTTCTACTGGCATTTAAGATTTCATCCTTTTTCATAGGAGAACCTCCGTTCCAAGTTTTCTTTGCACACTTTAATTATGCCTATACCAAGTTTACTTGTCAACAATGTTCATAAAAAATTAATTTCTCTTGCTTTCAGTTCTTCCGTTACCACCTGTATCGCGGGACTCCCCTCTCCCTTTCATCTGAAAACTTTCATTCAGACAGAAAAAAGACAGAAAAATCATCATAATTTCCTATTGCAGTTTTTGCAAAAATTGAGTATGCTAATAAATAGTTAGATGTATGTAACTATAGTATATGAGGTATAAGAATGAATCGTCAAAAATTAGAAGATGGTATCCGGATTCTTCACGAGGAGATTCGGAATTTAAAACACTCGCGTTTTACAGAAAATAAGGATTTTATACAGCATGGCACTACCACACTGTATCAGCATTGTATATCCGTTGCTTACCGAAGCATTATTATTGCTTCCAAATTTAATCTGGATATTGATATGCGGTCTCTGGTTCGCGGAGCCCTGTTACATGATTATTATCTGTATGACTGGCATAATAAAGAAGTACGTGCAAAGCTACACGGATTTCATCATCCGAGAATCGCCTGCGAAAATGCCATGCGCGACTTTGAACTGAATCGTATTGAGCAGGATATTGTACGTAAGCATATGTTTCCTCTGACACCGAAGCCGCCAAGGTATAAAGAGGCATGGATTATCTGCGTTGCAGATAAGGCCTGTTCCCTTCAGGAAACCTTTAAGCTCGGAACCTCTTTCTGGAAACCGGTCAGTTTTATTTAAGATTGAGAAACCAAATATTCTATTAGCGTGTTTAAACGAACGAAAAGCTCCCGAAGGTCTAATCCCGCGGGAGCTTTTCATTTATATATATCCTACTCTTCAAACCGGAAGTCAATATTTCCGGAGACTGTATCTACAGAGATCTTTTTCGTTCCACCGGTATAGCTATTCGGCAGATTGCAGCTTCCTGATACCGTGTCTACCGCAATCGTATACTGTTCCATGGCATCTGTCAGAGAGACCGTAACCGATCCGGAGGTTCCATCTACTTCGATTGCATTTCCCAGTGTCAGCTTCTTAATGTTGATATTTCCGGAGGTTGTATTCATTTTCATTAATCCGGAAACGGTAAGCTGATCGGCACTGAATCTTCCGGAGGTCACATCTGTATACAGATCACCACCGAGCGTAGCATCTGTCAGATCACTGTCTCCACTGGTTGAATTGATATCCAGGTTGCCTTTCAGCGACAATGTATCAGCATGAAAATCACCGGAGGTCACATCTGTATGCAGATTACCACCAAGTGTAACAGCTGTCAGATTACTATCTCCACTGGTTGAATTGATATCCAGATTGTCTTCCAGCGACAATGTATCGGCACGAAAATCGCCGGAGGTCATGCTCACCTGCATTCCCTTCTCACCTGTCACATTGCTGACCCGTGCCTCACCACTGGTCAGACCGCACTTGATGTTACCGGATACATGGATATCTTCCATAGATACCGAACCGGATGTAACACTCAGATCATAATCGCCCATATAATTTTCGGGAATCCGTATCTTGATATCCCCATGCTCAAGCTCCTGTCCATTTCCTCCAAACTGAAAATTATCCTTTGTCAGAACCGGAGGTACCAGTATCATCTGACCGGAAATTCCCGTATTCGTATGCCCGATTCTCAATGTACCATCTGCACTCTTAACTTCATACCTCGGATGATCTACAATATCCTTATACTCAATGGTAATCTGATCATCATCCGTCGGTTCGATCCGGATATCCTCTACCGTCAGATCCACTTTCACCTGCTGAAGATCCGCTGCGTCTATGACATAGGTCTTTGTTTCATATTGAATATTTCCATCGGAATCCTGCGCGGTTGTGCCGGAATTTCTCGAAGAACGATTATCTCCTATAAGGTATCCGATTCCGATCATCGAGATCATAATTCCCAGAAAGAGCAGCACACCTGCCAGAATTAATGCTTTTCCTATTCGCTTCATACCCTTACGCCTCCTATCCGATAATTGCTTTCTTCAGTTGTCGGAAACACCAACCGGTTCCGTGACACAGTCCCTTGGTCAACAGCAGGATGCCGATAAACAAAAAGATACCAAGTCCGGCGCCTGCCAGACCGCCTCCCAGATAAACCAGTGCAGATCCGACCGCTCCCTGAACCAGTGAACCGATAAAGCCCACAACTCCTATCAATCCGCAGCACGCGAACGCAAGCACCAGTGACCAGATTGCCAGATCAATGCTCCAAACGACAGCATACAGTGCCAGCACCACACTCAGAATTGTGATTCCCAGTCCGCCCCATAATGGGAAACCCAGAATCAGCAGAATAATAGCCCATACCGGAAGCCGCTTTCCTTTGGTCTTCTCCTTCGTCTTATATTTAACCAGTGTCGTCAGCGGCAGTTCTTCCTTAATCTGCTGTGCAATCTCCGCCACCTTACCCATAGATGCGACCGCCTCTGCCTCCGACATTCCGTCTTCCATCCGATCATCAATCATCTCCGAATAATATTCTACGGACTGATTCGTTTCTTCGGAAGGATATTCCGCAATCTGGTTCTTTAATTCATTCAAAAACTCTGCCTTGGTCATGCCTTCATCTTCCCTTCTATATACTCGTATACGCTCATAATATCTTTCCACTCATCCAGAAAATCCTGAATCTTCTGCCGGCCCGTATCTGTAATCTGATAGTATTTCCGCAATCGTCCATTGTGCTCTGCGGAATATACATTCAGCGCTCCGGCTGCCTCCAGTCGCCGTAATATGGGATACAATGTAGATTCCGATATCTCAATACACGACTGTAAATCCTTAATGATCTTATATCCATAGGAATCTTCCTGTAATAATGCGCTTAACACACATACTTCAAGAAGTCCGCGTTTTAACTGAATATCCATTCCGATACCTCCTTATGCACAATACTATATATCGCATAGTATTATGTGTCAAGCAGTATTTAAAAAATTTCCCCTTAAACAGACATTTCTCATATCCGTCTAAGGGGAATCCTCATTCTTATTTATTTGTACTGCAACAGATTCCGGTTACAGACCTTTCGTCCGGAGTGCACGGGTTGCATTTAAGACTGCCAGTACCATAACACCTACATCCGCAAAGATTGCAATCCACATATTGATCAGACCAAACGGACTGAGCAACAGGCAGGCTGCCTTTACGATCAGGGCAAATACGATATTCTGATATACGATCCGCAGTGTCTTTCTGGAGATCTTCATGGCAAGTGCGATCTTCTCCGGATCATCATCCATAAGGACAATATCTGCCGCTTCGATTGCTGCATCAGAACCAAGCGCACCCATGGCAATTCCAATGTCGGCTCTTGATAAAACCGGTGCATCATTGATTCCATCCCCGACAAATGCCAGCTTCTCATTCTCACCCTTCTCTGCAATTAAGGCCTCTACACGATCCACCTTATCTGCGGGAAGTAATTCACTGTATACCTCATCCAGACCAAGCTCCTTTGCAACGGCATCTGCTACCTTATGTCCGTCACCGGTCAGCATGATCGTCTTCCTGATACCTGCTTCCTTCAGGCCTGTAATTGCTTCCTTCGAATGCTCTTTGATCACATCGTTGATCAGAATGTATCCGACATAGACACCATCCACCGCCACATGAACGATCGTTCCGACTGCTTCCGGTTCCGGTACATCTAAGTTCAGCTGCTTCATCAGCTTCTGATTACCGGCTGCTACCACCTTACCATTGACCTTTGCCTTGACACCGTGTCCGCCAATCTCCTCAACATCGGTAACCGACTGGCTGTTGATCTCTTTTCCATATGCTTCCTTTAAGCTCCGGCTGATCGGATGGTTGGAATAGCTTTCCGCATGTGCCGCATAAGAAAGCAGCTCTTCTTCCTTCCCCTGCTCAGCAGGATGAATCTGTGTTACCTGGAACACTCCCCTTGTCAGGGTACCGGTCTTATCAAAGACCATATACTTAACCTTGGACAGGATCTCCAGATAGCTGGAACCCTTTACCAGCACACCTCTTGCGGAAGCTCCGCCGATTCCGCCAAAGAAACTAAGCGGTACGGAGATTACAAGTGCACATGGGCAGCTGATAACCAGGAATGTCAGGGCACGGAATACCCAGGTTCCCCAGTTCGCCGGATTCTTCAGGATCAGAAGATTTATAAGTGGCGGCAATACTGCCAATGCCAATGCACTGTAGCAGACCACCGGAGTATAAATCTTTGCAAATCTGGTAATAAAATTCTCAGACCGTGATTTCTTCATGCTGGAATTTTCTACCAGATCTAATATCTTAGCCACGGTAGAATCGCCGAATTCCTTGGTCGTTTCCACCTTGATCAGACCACTGATATTTACACAGCCACTGATCACCTCATCACCGACTTTACCATTCCGTGGAAGGCTCTCACCGGTTAATGCACTGGTATTCAATGTCGTGGTTCCTTCTACGATTCTGCCGTCGATCGGAACCCGTTCACCCGGCTGTACTACGATCACGGTGCCGATCTCAACATCCTCCGGATCTACCTGCTCCAGACCGTTTTCGCCTTCAATGTTTGCAAAATCCGGACGAATATCCATCAGCTCCGTAATGCTCTTACGGCTCTTACCAACCGCATAGGACTGGAATAACTCTCCAATCTGGTAAAACAACATAACTGCTACGCCCTCTGCGAAATCACCGCCCTTAGCAACGCCAAGAGCCATAGCACCAATGGTTGCTACCGCCATCAGGAAGTTCTCATCAAACACTTCCTTATGGTAAATACCAAGTCCGGCCTTCCGTAAAATATCATATCCGATGATTCCATACGGAATCAGATATAATACCAGCTGTAACCATACATTCATTTCTACGAAATGTGTAATGATCATGAGTGCTGCCAGAAGAACGGCCGATATGATAATACGATACAATACTTTCTTCTGTTTTTTTGTCATATACTCGCCTCCCGGTATATCACCTGCGGACCTGAAGGTCTCTTATAAAAATACTTCGCAGTCAGGCTCTACCTTCTTGCATGCCTTTGTTACTTCCTGCATAACTGCAGCCTCATCTGCACCATCCTGAAACTCTACCTTCATCTTCTGAGTCATAAAGCTTACAGTTGCATCTGCTACACCGGCTACAGCCTTGGTTGCATCTTCCATCTTTAATGCACAGTTTGCACAATCCACTTCAATCTTATAAGTTTTCTTCATAGTTTTGATCTCCTTTTCCTTTTTCCATTTTATTCTTCTACGTGTTCCATACCCATCTCAAGGATATGATATACATGCTCATCATCCAGAGCATAGAAAATACTTTTGCCTTCCCGGCGAAACTTCACCAGCTTTGCATCCTTTAAGATTCTTAACTGATGACTGACCGATGACTGACTCATATTCAGCAGCTCGGCAATGTCACCTACACACAATTCATCCTCAAATAACACATACAGAATTCGAATTCTGGTAGAATCTCCGAATACCTTGAATAATTCAGCCAGCTCATACAAGATCTCATCCGGCGGCGGATTATTCTTCAGCTTCTTCAGGGTTTCAGACTCTGCAAGGCTCTGTTCTTTCTCTTCAGCCATCCTGATTCTCCTTTCAACGTTTTAACATATGTTCATTCGTTCATATGTATTATTGCTCATATGTAAGGTTCTGTCAAGTCCTTTTTTATATTTTAAAAATTTCTGATTTCACGACCGAACGGTCTTATTTTTTCTCTTTATTCTCTTTGCTTTCTTCCGTATCTGCTTTCTGTTCGTCCTGTGTTGCCGCTCCCTCTGCCATTTTCTCCTCTGACTTCTTCTCATTCGCTCTTTTCTCAGCCAGCTTCTCCCGGATCAGGGCATATGTGCTTTTCCGCTTCGGCGTTGTGACCACTTCTACCCGCGGCTGAAAATTCCCCTCTTCGTCAATGCATTCCATATCATTATATGCAGTGGAATTAAGCGGCAGATTCTTCTTGTTCAGATTGTAATTTACGATTTTTCGGACCGCAGCATAGATAACCGCAAAGGTCGGAACACCTATGATCATGCCCGGAATGCCAAACAGACCGCCAAACAGCGTGATCGCAAAGATTACCCAGAAGCCGGACAGACCGGTAGAATCTCCCAGAATCTTCGGCCCCAGCACATTTCCGTCAAACTGCTGCAACAGAAATATAAATATAACGAAATACAGACAATTCAGCGGATGGGTCACATCTACGATCAGAATTAACAGGGCACTCGGAACCGCTCCCAGATACGGTCCGAAAAACGGAATCACATTCGTTACACCAACGATCACGCTGACGAGCATTGCATATGGTGTACTCATAAATGTAGTTCCGATAAAGCACAACAATCCGATAATAATGGAATCCAGCACCTTACCACTGATGAAACCGATAAATGTACGGTGTACAAACCGGACCGATCTAAGGATATTATTTGCTGTATTCTTGTGAAACAGCGCATACAGAATCTTCTTACTCTGGTCTGCAAATTTCTCCTTGCTTGCCAGCACATAAATAGAAATAATAAACCCGATAATGAAATTCCAGGTTGCTTTTAAAAAGCTGATGATACTTAAAGAAACTGTCTTCAGGATTTCGCTGGATTTGGCAATCAGAGTCGCTGTATCCTCCAGCCATTTTTCAAGCTCTGCCGATGCTTTATTCACCTGTGGGATCACATAATTTTTCAGATCCGGATGATTCTCCAGCGTATCATTCAGCCAGGTAGATACATTTGCCACATAAACATCAAAATTACTGACAATGGTCCGAATACTCGGAACGATCTGCGATACCAGCATTGCAACCAGTGCATATATGAGTACCAGTACCAGCACCTCTGTCAGGAAAATAGAAATCGCCCGAATCGCCTTCTGTCGCTTCGGTGATGGTTTTACCTTCATTTTATCAAATAATGGATTTAACAGTTTGCTCTCAAGTGCATTTAAGATTGGGGTCAGAAGATACGCAATGATCAGTCCGGAAAGAATCGGGGTGATCACGCCGGAAATAGATTTAATATTTGCCATAATATCATGGGCATGAAATACCAGATAGTAAAAACAGATTCCGGCAGCAATTACCAGAAATGCAGTCAGTCCCCATTTAACGTATTTATTATCGATTTTCAGCTTCATCCTTCGTTCCCCTTTCCTGTATCATCTGCTTCTATTTTTTACAGTATAACACAAGCTTATACCATGAACCAGTTTTTACACCTTAAAAATATCTGTCAAACCTCGCAGGTCTGTTACCTGTGCCGTCAACAGCTTCTTAAGCTCCGCATCCGGCTGTGTCTGATCGGGGATCATGATAACTCTGCATCCGGCTGCATAGGCCGACCGCACACCATTCGGAGAATCCTCTACCGCATATGCTTCCTCCGGTGCGATCTCAAGCTCCCGGCAGGCATACAGATAGATATCCGGTGCCGGCTTCCCGCGCTCTACCATCGTAGCACAGATCAGCCGCTCAAAGCAGTCCCGCAGCCCGGTCTGTACCAGATACTCCTCCGTCCGGGTCAGATCTGTGGCCGTTGCAACTGCCAGTCGATGACCTGCTGCCCGCAGCTTCTGCAATACCTCCCTGGCATACGGCTTGACCGGTATTCCATCCCGCTCCAGTCTCGCATTCATCAGCTCCATTCTGCGATTCCGGATCTCATCATATGCATCCGCACTTCCAAACAGCTCCTGAATCCGCTGTCTGCCATATGGTCTTCCGAGGCTCCGCATGGAAAGTGCCTGCTCATCCGTCATCGGGTAGCCGCATTCTCTGGCCGCCTCCTGCCAATACTGTCGATAATAGGTCTCCGTATCTAAAATTGTCCCATCCATATCAAAGAATATCGTACTGTTCTTTACCTTCTCCTGCATACTCTGTACCTTTCCGACTTCTTCATCTCTCAACTGTCCCCGGATTACATCAGAAGCTTCAATACCTCTGTCAACTGCTCCGTACTCATGCATTCCTCTTCCCAGCATGTCTTCAAAAGCAGTTCCATATTCTCTGTGCAGTACTCCACTTCCTTGGAATACCAGCGAACAACCGCCAGCTGCTCTGTCAATTCAAATCCCGGCTTCTGTTTTCCGGAATCCTCACCCGATCTGATGCCTTTCCGCTCATACGCCATCAGGTCCATGCCATAGATCACCAGAATGCTTATCACTGCAAACTTGATCTTACCGAGAATATCACCATCAAACAGCGCCTCCATGAAATACCGGTACAGGAAATACACGGTCAGGTTCTCGTAATCCCGCTCTGCCTGTCCATAGCTGTTCTTCCATGGCTCTCTTTGTTCCATCAGAGCCGGTAACTGCTCTGCAATCCGTACCATCTGTGTCTTCCAGTCCGGATTCAATGCCTCCAGTCCGCTGTAGATCTCAAATATCTGCTTCCATGCCGTCATTCCCGCATCCGACCGCTCCGGCTCTCCGCATATCCGCAACATCTGCTTCCACGCTGCCAGTGCGGATGCCTGATTCCGGTATATATGCACAGACCGCCCGATGGCTTCCAGATCATCCAGATCCAGACTCTCCTGCAGCTCCTCACCATACTGAAGGAGCAGGATCAACCGGTCCGCAATCTCCATCTCCCGGTTCTGTACAATCGAATATGCCGTTTCCCTGGCATTTAAAATCAACTCGATATATGCATCCTGATCTTCCATATCTGTCCCGGTCTCGGACTCCTCCTGCACCTCAATCAGAAACGTCAGTGGCTCCTCCTGTGACAGCAGCAGCCTCCCTGCCTCCTCGCAGCACAATCCCAGTCCAACCTCCGTATAATCTCCAAACCATTCATAATGTCTTGGATGCTCTCTGCATATATCACACAGAATATCCTCTCCACACTCCAGAATCAGATCACAGAGATTCTCCTGATTCAGAAACGGACACCTGCGGTTCTCATCCATTGCAAAATACGCCTCGTTCTCCTCTACGATCAGATGCTGTTTCATCCGTTCTCCGAGGGTTCCCCAAAGTGCCGTATAGCGTGCCGCCGATTCCTCATCCACCTCGATCTCCCAGTTTGCACAGCAGGTGTCACTGCAGGCAGAGCCAATACAATGAAACTCGTCATAATAAGATGGTTTTCTCAGCTTCATGCTTTTTCGCCTTCCTTCTGATGTGGCATTGCCGCAAAATCCTTATCAACTGTGATCATGCAATGATACCCCGGATATTCCTCGGATACCATTTGCTGGATTGCCTGTTTCAGTTCTTCATCACTCATCTGAAATTCATGCGGCACCACACAGTCAAAGATCATCTTCGTCTGTGTCTGGCCCGGAATCATGCGCAGATCATGAATCGTCAGCCGTTCATCAATCTTCTGTACACTGTTGCTTAACCAGCTGCGCAGACTTCCGACCTGTTCATCCTTTGTCACGATCGGGTCATAGTGAATGATCATATTCAGATTATCCTGTTCCAGAAAATCCCGTTCGATCGTATCAATAATGTCATGACTTTTTAACGGATCCTCCTCCGCTGCCATCTCCACATGAACGCTCGCAAACAGCCGTCCCGGACCGTAATCATGGATCATCAGATCATGCGTACCGAGCACACCGTCATATGACATGATCTTTCTCTGTATCCGTTCCACCAATGCAGGATCCGGTGCCTTACCCAGTAACGGATCCAGGGTATCCTTCACCAGCCCCGCACCGCTATATAAAATAAACAGTGCAACCAGAATTCCCATCCAGCCATCCAGATTCAGATTGCTGTATTTTGAAATCAGGCTTGCACATAAAACCGCGCACGTCGTAATAACATCATTTCGGCTGTCCGCAGCCGTTGCGATCAGTGTTTCCGATGAAATCCGGTTACCGATGGCCCGGTTAAACACAGCCATCCAAAGCTTCACCAGAATCGACGCGACCAGAATAATTCCCATGATCAGATTAAACTCAATCGGTTCCGGATTCCGTACCTTCTGGATACTGGTACGCAGCAGCTCCACTCCGATCACAATGATCAGGACAGATACAAACAGACCGGACAGGTATTCATATCGGGCATGCCCATACGGATGTCCCTGATCCGCCGGCTTGCTGCCCATTTTAAATCCCAGCAGACTGATAATATTCGATGACGCATCAGACAGGTTGTTGATGGCATCCGCAGAAATGGATACACTACCTGAAATCAGACCTATGATCATCTTTCCGGTAAACAGCAGCACATTACAGAATATTCCGACCCAACCTGCCATCTTACCATATGCAGTACGTACCTTCTCATTTTGAATTTGTTCCCGATTTTTTACAAATAAACGTACCAGCAGCTCTGTCATACGTCCAAACCCCTTCTTTCACACTCGTTTTCCGTCAGCATTCCTTATATAATATAACAAATCATCCGGAACTACAACCCGAACTTCAGCTTTGCACGCTCCAGCTTTTTGATCAGCGGAAGTGCCCCCACTGCAAGGAACAGAATGGTTGCAACCCCATGAACCAAATCCAACGGGAACCCGGATACCCAGTAAGCGATCAGCACAGATAAATCTATCGGAACGCCCGCCATCAATGCAGATGCCGGATTCATAATTCCTCCGTATATGATCACCGCTGCCAGAAATCCATAGACACACAGAAGCACCACATTCGGACGTGTCGTCCTTGAAAACAGCACTCCCGCAAGCATTCCGACCAGTCCCATTGCCGCCATCTGCCACGGTGTCCATGGTCCCTGGCCAAACAGCATATTCGATACCAGCATCGTTACCGCTCCCACCAGAAATCCGGCTTCACCGCCAAATACCGCACCGGCAATGATCGTGATTGCCGTCACCGGCTTGAACTGCGGAAGCATTGCAAACGCCGCGCGTCCCGCTACACCGATCGCACAGAGCACCGAAAGCAGGACCACCTTGGAGACCGGAGGCTTCTTTCCCTCAAAGCCGACAAAAAACGGTATCATGCACTCCAGCAATACCAGCAATGCAATAAATAAATATTTCTGATTATCAAATATATGCACACCGAGATAGATTGTGACCGGAATCAGCAGAAATAAAAATTTCGTACCCACACCCGCTATTATGCTGTGATTCCTGTTCTCTGTTCTCGTATTCTCGGTTCCTTCTTGTTCCGATTCCTTTTTTCCTGTCTCTCCTTGCTCCGATTCTTTTCTCTCGGCTTCTTCTTGGGCTGATTCCTTTTTTCCTATCTCTCCTTGCTCCGATTCTTTTCCCTCGACTCCTTCTTGACCTGATTCCCTTTTCCCTGTCTCTCCTTGCTCCGACTCTTTTCTCTCGACTCTTTCTTGCCCTGATTCCTTTCTTCCTATCCCTTCTTTATTCGATTCCTTTTTGTCAAATGCCCGCAGCACATCCTCCACTGTAATGGCTTTCGGAAGATGGGTCCGTACCATCCGGTTTGTGGTTGTTGTATAGAAATGGTTCTCTGCAAAAAATTCCGTTGCCGTACCATCCGCTACCAGCTGTCCGTCAAACATCAGCACACACCGGTCCGCATATTCGGCACAGAATTCCACATCATGGCTGACCATAACGATCGTACAGCCCCTGGCTTTTAAGTTTTCCAGAATCTCTGCAAACAGCTTCTTAAAGCCGGCATCCAGTCCCTTCGTCGGTTCATCCATCAGTAACAGCTCCGGTTCCGTCATCAGTACCTTTGCCAGTGCCAGCCGCTGCTGCTCTCCACCCGAAATATCATACGGATGTCGTGCAAGCAGGCCTTCCAGTCTGCATAACCGCACCAGCGCCTGCATACGTTCCACCGACTCCGGCTTTCTACGATCTACCATATCCTCCAGCTCTTTCTTCACGGTTTCTTCAATAAAAAGAAGCTGCGGATTCTGAGGTAACAATACCAGCCTTGGTGCCTGCTTCTCCGGATATCGGATCTTACCCTTTTGAGCCTGTCTGCTGCCTGTCAGAAGTGATAGGAGCGTGGTCTTGCCACTTCCGTTTCCTCCCATAATCGCCAGTAATTCTCCCCTGTGAATATCCAATGACAGATCCTGAAGAATCTCTCTGCCCTGTTTCTCATATCGGAAATACAGGTTCTGCAGCCTTATCAACGCTGGTGCTTCAACACCAAAGCCGGAACCCTTTGCACATTTCCGTTTGCCGGTATCCCACACATCCTTTATATGGATGCACTCTGAACTGTGTTTCTCCCAGTATCCGTCAAACCAGTTACGTCCCTCTCCAACCGATAACGGACATTTACCCTGACCGTCCAGTGCCCGAAACAGCCGAACCGGTGCCGGCATTGCCTCATACAGCATAGCCCCCTCGGTTCCCAGCTGTTGCGCCACATCTGCCGGACTGCCGTCAAGGCGGATTGCCCCTGCCTCCATGATCAGCATCCGAGTGCAGTAGCCGAGTACCTCCTCCAGCCGATGCTCGGTCAGGACAATCGTTGTCCCAAGCTCGCGGTAAATCCGGCCAAGGATTGTCAGAAATTCCGTTGCTGCGATCGGATCCATCTGACTGGTCGGCTCATCTAACAACAGAATATCCGGCTGCATGACCATCACCGATGCCAGATTCAGCAGCTGCTTCTGACCGCCGGAAAGACTGTCCGTATCCTGATGAAACCAGCTCTGGATACCGAAAAACTGACTCATTTCCGCTACCCGCTTCCGGATAATCTCATTCTTCATCCCCAGACTCTCCAGGCCGAATGCCAGCTCATGCCAGACCTTGTCTGTCACGATCCCGTCCTCCGGATTCTGTCCTACATAGCCGATTCTGGTCGTATCTGCCGGAAACAGCTCCTTCAGCAGCTGATTATGAAAATAGATCTGCCCTTTCAGGGTACCGTATGGTGCAAGCTCCGGCTTCAACTGCTTTAACAGCGTGGTCTTGCCACAGCCGGAGCCTCCGCACAGCACCAGAAACTCACCGGTTCCGATAGAGAGTGACAGATTCTTCAGTACCGGCTCGGATTCCATGGAATATGTGAAATTTAATTGTTCGATTCGCAGGATTTCTTCCATTCCATTTCCTCCTTTCCACTCAATCCGACCGGCAGCAATGCCAGAATCAGATAACTGCAAAATATCATACTATTCTCCGGTGTAATCCAGAGCGTTGACAGGATCGGCATCCAGCTCCACTGGAAGCTTCCCCGGATTCCTCCGATCAGCACGACTGCCCCCAGTAGCAGCTGGAGTACCAGCATCCGGGTATCCCGCCCCCGCCATTGGTATATGGAGAAGGCTGTCCGGCCCGGAAGTCCATAGCCTCGCCCTTTCATAGACTGTGCCGTTTCTACTGCATGCTCTATCGCCCAGGTTGTCATGATCGACAACACCCGAAGGCTCATTTTTAACCGGGACATCAACCCGGTCTCTTTTCCGGCCTTACCGATCTGCTTCTGTGCATCCATAATTTTACGGAGCTGTCTCTGATACCTTGGTACAAACCGGAGACTCATAGATACCACCAGACTGAGTGCCGGCAGAATCCTGCCAAACAGGTAGATCAGCTTCTCCGTTGTCATAATCCGGTTCCAGCATACAAACCATTGCACCAGTGACCATAGAATTGCCGCTGCTGCAAACCCATAAATGCATGCCTCCAGTGTAAATGGATTACCACTCCAGAAATATCCGAGAATCGTAACTCCCTGATGATTTACCAGTGGATTAATGATGATAATCATAACCGACATTGGCAGGATCCCCTTCAGAATCCGTGCCAGATTCTCTTTTCCTGTCAGTACCGATGCATAAATTGTAGATGAAATCAGTGCGATCCCCAGACAAACAGGGTGCCTGAGAAAAGATGCGAACCCAAGAACCATCAGAAAATATGTCAGATTTATAATTGGATGGTAAGTCGAAAAAGCATCTCTCATGTTACTCTCCATTATTCGTTACAGATCATTCATATCACAGGTGTAATTCCACTGAATGACATCCCCTTCCTTCAGTACGTATGCCGAGCATCCATAATTCGGATATACTCCGTTCACACAATACTTCCAGCCGGAAAGGTTTCCGCAGTCAAACTCATAGATATTATTGATTCCCCTTACATAGGCTGTACCATATGCCGGAGAATATGTCGCATCCAGCGGCACACCTGCGTCCCGACATGCCCGGCGCAGAACATCATATACCGTTTCTCCGTCTGTAAAGGTTACCGTTCTGGTTGCTAAAATAACACCATCTGCCGGAATCAGACCAGCCTTTTCCGGCTTCAGGCTGTCCATATGATTCAGGATCGTAGCACAGGAGATCCGGATCGTACAGCTGTAAGTAGGCTGTGGTGCTTCCGTAGTTGTCGGTGTCTCAGTCGTTGTCGGAGCTTCGGTATGCGTTGTACCGGAAGTCGAAGCTTCGGTCGTCGCCGCTGTTGAACTGCTGCTATGTGTCGCATCGGTTGCAGATGCGCTGGTGCCTCCTGTCGTTGCTGTTGACGTGTCTTTCCGGTCTGCGGTCGTATGTGCCTCCGAGGTCTCCGTTTCAGATATCACAGTTTCCCTTCGTTCCTGTGTCCGGTCTGTTCCCTCGATTGCTTCGTTTCCCTTCTCCGAAGAAGAGGCTGCTTCACTTATCTGCGTATCGGTTCCGTTCGCCGGTGCTCCGCCTTTTTCGTTCGTTCCGCCAAAAAAGAAGGCTGCCAATAATACCAGCAGAATTACTCCGGCACCTATCAAGTATTTTTTATGGTCCTTCATCCACTGAATCATTGTACAGCCTCCTGTTTTATTCTATATCTTTTTTATCCTATAACTGTTTCCGCACTTATCTCTGTGCCTTTTTCTTTCCTGCAATTACGACACCTGCCATGGAAACTGCCATCAGGAATACGATAACTGCTACCGGTGTAGCATCTCCGGTCGTCGGTGTCTTTGCAGCCTTATCACCGGAAGCAGTCGTTGCCTCGGTCGTGGCTGTGGTTACAGTTGCTGTCGTTGCTGCTGTGGTTGCCTCGGTTGTAGCTTCGGTCGTTGTCTCCGTTGTTGTCGGATTTTCCTCTGCCTCTGCATCTCTCATATCATATAATGAATTTCTGCCTCCTACATAGCGCTGATATGCAACCAATGCATAAGCTGCCTGTACATTCGCACCTGCGGCTACCGCTGTATCATCGATATTACCCTTAAAGCCTTCGCCCGGTACATAGAAGTCACCCAATGCATCGATTACAGTCCGTCCATTCTTAATAAACCGGCTATCGGTCAGCGGATCTACCTTTAAGATCGATAATGCTGTCAGAACCTGTGCCAGACTGTAAGAAGAGGTATATCCCCAGCTGGAATAGGTACCATCCGGATTCTGAATTGCGGAAAGTGCAGAAAGTCCACGATCAACGGCTGCCTGAACAGCTGCATTTGAGCTGCAATACGGAGCCAGTGCCTGCAGAACCATCGCTGTCATATCCGGATCTGCACCGATTCCGGAATAATCCCAGCCACCATCCGATAACTGTGCGTCCAGAATCTTCTGGATCAGCCCTTCTCTGGTTGTCTGAGTTTCTCCTGCCTTTGCGGCCGGAATCTCATACTGCTTTGCATCAAATGCCAGTAATGCATAAACGGCTGCGTTCACACCCTGCCCATTAATATAATCCATATTTGCAAGTGGCTGTAACAGATTGTACCCGGCTACATCCTGCGGATCCTTGCCGATCGCACTGATCGCCAGTGCAACTCTTTCATTCGTGGTTGCATAGGTAGGATCTAATGTATCACTCTTTAATTCTTTTACAGTTGCTTCTACACTGGCATAGTACATTGCAGCCTTCTCCGGGCTTAATCCACCATCTCTTGCCACTGCCAGCACGGCCCACTCATTACCATACGCACAAGCCGTATCGGTCAGTCCCTGATCCAGAATGCAAAGAACATCCTTACGCATTGTATCTGCCGTATATCCCTGATTCTGTTTTACATAGATATTATATACTGTCTGATCGGTACCGTTGCTGCTGGTAATTGCAATCTTGGTACCATTCGATACCGGAATGCTCATAGCTCTCTTATAAGTAGTTCCGTCTGCGGTAATCGTTACGGTCTCTGTTTTATTCTCTGCTTCCGGTGAAAGGACTACACTGCTTACGCCTACCGGAACCGTCAGCGTATAAGAGGTTACAGAAGAACTGAATGCAGGGGATAAAATACCGTCACTGACTGTCAGATTCTTTAAAGCCTTCTTCTCTGTATCCTGCCAGTCATATCCGATATCGGAACCACCGGTCAGTGAATATACGAAAGCCAGCTCATCTCCGGCACTTAAGGTTCCGGCTGCTACCGTACATCCGTCAATACCAAAGTTTGCCATTGTATCATTGAGCAGATACATCCAGCCTGCCGGATTATATCCGATAGAAGTATCTCCACCATCTCCGCTGGTAATTCCTTTAATCGCTGAAATAAAACTTCCATACGAACTTGATGTGACTGTTACATCAGCCTCTCCGACTGCTTCCTTTAATACAGAGATTCCTGTACTGTCTGCATTAATCTTTACCCAGGTATCTACAGCTCTGCCTTCCCATGGGGCACCCGCTGTCTTTGCATAGGTCGTGTTCTCAACAATTACATGCACTTCATCCGCATGCTCATCTGCTGCAAATACACTTGTCGGGAACAATGTAAGCACCATTGCAACCGCTACAAGCATTGCTGTCAGCTTTTTCATCTTGTTTGCCATGTTTCATTTCTCCTTTACTTATTTTTATGAATCTGTCGTATCCTGAATAATCTGAATAACTCCGAGAAATTATGACAACAAAAATAAACATCTTCTTGCCTAAAGATATTCTCCCGATTTCTCCCTCATGTATTGTGTTCCGACTCTGGTTCTTCCTACCGAAGCCGCCTTCCCGGAGCTGCTGCTCCAGTGGCATCTATGGCTTCCTCGTCCCCATTACGGCTGGGATTAACAGTCCGGCTTCTCACCCGGTTCCTTTAAACGAAGGCCCCCGCCTCCGACCACAAGGTTTACAGAACTATGACATTTTCAATGCTTTCATTGTATGCATTCCACTTCTGATTGTCAAGAATGCATTCACTCCCTTATTATATGCGCTTCAAAATACGCAGGGCATCCTCGTATTCCATCTGTCCCAGCTTTTCCCCTGCTGCACTAAGCTGCCGACGGATTCCATCCGGCAGCTCCTCTGTCAGAAGCTGTGTCAGCATCCGTTCCGCGGAATCCGCATCATAATCCTCCGTCAGTGAAATGCAATTATCCAGCTGCATCCGCTGCGCCGGTGTCAGCTCGTAGCTCTCGGTCTCCTCCGGCTCCTCTGTTACGGCCACCTCTTCCAGTTCAACCGGATTTTCACCAATATAATTGAAAATACCATTCACAACACAGAGCCATTCTCTGCCTAACTCATCCCAGTGCTCTCTGACATAGCTCCAGTTACCGGCTCTGGACTGCTGCTCATGCTCCCATGCGAGCTGGTAAAGCTGGTTGGCTCCGATGCTTTTTGCATTAGATTTCAGAGCATGTACATCAATGGTATACATATCTTCCTGTTTCTTTATGTAATATCCCTGCAGTTTCTGATAAGCTTTTTCAAAATTCTCGGCAAACAACATGATCATCCAATGGAATTGTCCCATTGAGTTTCCTGCATAGCGATATCCGACAGCCACCTGGATATGAGCCTGTTTTAACATATCCTCCAACTCCTGCATACAGCTGTCCGCCGTGGCAGTCTGCTGCTTCTCTGTGCCCTCTCCCTGATCCTTCTCCAGGTAATCCAGAACATTTTCTGCACTCTCCTCGGCCGGAATGATATACTCCTTCGGCAAAAGCTTCAGTAATAGTTCTTCCAGCTTCTCTCCTTCAATAGGCTTCGACAGATATTCATGAAACCCTTCTTCCAGATAGTACTCTCTGGAGCCTTTGATCGCATTGGCGGTCAGTGCGATCGCCATTGTATACTGATTCGGATTTCCGGTCTCACTCCGTAAACGGTGCAAAGTCTCCACACCATCCATATCCGGCATCAGATGATCCATAAAAATCAGATCATACTTATTTTTTCTGGTCAGTTCCAGGCACGCCGCCCCGCTTTCCGCAATACCGACCTGTATCTTGGTCTTTTTTAACAGTCCCTTTACTACCGACAGATTCATGAAGTTATCATCCACAAACAGAACCTTCGCCTGCGGTGCCGTAAACAGCTCCCGATATGCCTCCTGCTTCCGGAGGCCCTTCCGGTAATCATTCTGATAGTTACCGATTGGTGTTGCGTCCCGGATTTCCTGCGGAATGATCATCCGGAAATCAGAACCCTTTCCATAGGTACTGTATACCTGCAGCTTACCACCCATGATCTTCAGCAGACTTGCTACAATACTCATTCCGAGTCCGGTTCCCTCAATGCTCCGGTTATGCTTTAAATCAAAACGCTGGAAGGACTCCGTGATTTTCCCTATATCCTCCGGCTTTATACCGATTCCCGTATCTGCAATGGAAATTCGCAGCCTTCCCTGATCTCCGCCAAGCTTATCAAAGCTGACACTTAAGCTGACGCTTCCCTTCTCCGTATATTTCAGTGCATTGTTCAATACATTCGTCAGGATCTGCTTTACCCGGATCTCATCTCCGTATAGGGTCCGCGGAATATCCTTTCCGATAAAAATATCAAAGGACAGACCTTTCTCCTGTGCCTTCATATAAGTCATATTAATAACATCTGCCAGCATACTGCTGGTCTTGTATTCATCATTCACGATCTCCATCTTACCGGATTCTACCTTGGAGAAATCCAGAATATCGTTGATCAATGACAGCAGGTTGCCACCAGCTTTTTTAATATTGGCCGCATATTCCACGATCTGCTCATCCGATTCCTCCCGCAGGATCATCTCATCAAAGCCCAGCATAGCATTAATCGGGGTTCGTATCTCATGCGACATATTCGCCAGGAAATCGGTCTTTGTCTCATTCGCCCTGATTGCGAGTGCCTGCTCCTGCCGTTGTTTTAAGATACTGGATATCGCTGATATACCCATCAGCATCAGGAACACAATCAGTCCAAGGCTGATATAGTTATTTGTAAAGATACCGGTTGCCGACCGTTCAAATCCCCACATCTGCATACCGACACAGCCCATAAGCAGTAAAATACCAAGCAGCAGCCGCCAGCGGTGAATCCCACGTCGAAAATCCATAATGATCGTCACCAGAACAACAATCCCGCTTCCTATAATCACTGCCCAGCCAATCGGATACAGATCAAAGAAATCATACGGGCTGAACAGCTCCAGGGCCAGTAATGCCACATCGGCCACCAGGGCCAGGGCCGAAGCCGTCATGTAAACCCGGCTGTAGCGCCGTTCCTGTAACCGGCTGGTATAAAACATCATCGGAATCGGTGCCAGGAACAATGCCTCCCACAGCACCAGCTCTCCTACCGACAGATTACCGTAATAGAACTGACGGAGCCGACTCTCGCCCAGCATCCAGATCGCAACGCAAATTGCTGACGTTCCCAGATATACCAGATTCATGTTTGGATTTTCTTCTCCGGTAAAACGCATAACGATTCCCAGAAATACAATAACGATTCCTGTATAAAGAAGTAAGATTGCAAAGATCAGGTCGCTGGCATAGGACTCCAGCATCCAGAATATCAGACCGATGTCAGAACCGATCCGGATATCATTTAACTTTCCGGCATCCGCCGGTGTCACGGAGGCATAACGGATCTCAATCGATTTTCCGGCATCTGCCTCATTTAATTGCAACATCATATAAGCGGACGGTGTATGCCGCCCGAACGGTCTGGTCTCCGAATTATCCAGTACCCCACGGATCTCGCCATCTATCCAGACAGTCACATCCTGATGCAGTCCTTTCAGTAAAATACTGGTTCTGCCGTCTACATCCATCGGCAGAATATTTCGGATCCGGATCTCCGTGGAATTGCCCTCCACAACTCCCGGAATCTGCACCGGAGTCACGCCGTCTCCGCACAGAACCCAACCGGAGTTAAAGCTCTGGCAATCATGATCCGTGATCCGGAAATCCTCATGGGTCGTCACGGCAACGAGAACACAAAGTGCAATCCAGGCGATCACCAGTACCCAGAATACCCCCTTGACCAGTATTACGGACCACTTGTCCCGACTGCTGAATTCCTTTGGTTCCATTGCCATTCCTCCCCTTAGATTCTCATATACTTATCTCCGGCCCGGCCGCTCTGATCAAATCTGATTCAGTGCCTGCTCCAGATCTGCGATAATATCATCCACATTTTCAATTCCGACCGACAAACGGATCAGATCCGGTGCTACTCCGGCCTCACGCAGCTGCTCATCTGTCATCTGGCGATGCGTATGACTTGCCGGATGTAACAGACAGGTCTTACTGTCCGCAACATGGGTCACAATCGATGCCAGCTTCAGCTTATCCATAAAGGAAATGGAAATCTCACGTCCGCCCTTCAAGCCGAAGGAAAGTACACCGCAGGAACCGTTCGGAAGATATTTCTTAGCCAGCTCATGGTATGCATCTCCCTCCAGATCCGGATAGTTCACCCATGCTACCTTTTCATGATTCTTTAAATATTTCGCAACCGCCAGTGCATTACTGCAGTGCTGTCTCATTCTAAGCGGCAGGGTCTCAAGACCCATATTCAGATAAAACGCATTCTGCGGAGACTGGATAGAACCGAAATCACGCATCAGCTGTGAGGTTGCCTTGGTAATATACGCTGCCTTTCCAAACCGCTCTGCATAAATGATTCCATGATAAGACTCATCCGGAGTGGTCAGTCCGGAGAACTTATCTCCGTATGCCAGCCAGTCAAAGTTGCCGCTGTCTACAATACAACCACCAACCGCAACGGCATGTCCATCCATATATTTTGTAGTAGAATGCGTTACGATATCGGCACCCCATTCAAACGGACGACAGTTCACCGGTGTTGCAAAGGTATTATCTACGATCAACGGAACTCCGTGCTTATGTGCCAGTCTGGCAAACTTCTCGATATCAAAAACAGAAACGGTCGGATTTGTGATCGTTTCTCCGAATACTGCCTTGGTGTTTGGCTTAAAATATTTTTCCAGTTCTTCCTCGGAAAGATTCTGATCCACAAAGGTACACTCGATGCCCATCTTCTTCATGGTTACACCAAACAGATTGTAAGTACCTCCGTAAATAGAGCTGGAAGCAATAAAATGATCTCCTGCTTCACAGATATTAAAGACTGCATAGAAATTAGCTGCCTGACCGGATGAAGTCAGCATAGCTGCCGCACCACCCTCCAGAGCACAGATCTTGGCTGCAACTGCATCATTGGTCGGATTCTGCAGACGGGTATAGAAATAACCGTCTGCTTCCAGATCAAAGAGTTTTCCCATCTCATCACTGGTATCATATTTAAAAGTGGTGCTCTGTATGATCGGAAGCTGACGCGGTTCTCCCTTCGTTGGTTTGTAGCCTTCCTGAATACATTTTGTCTCGATTTTTGTTGCCATAATTCTTCTCCTTACTTGTTATAATCATACTAAAATAGTATGTTTTATGCACTATTCGTCTA
>ERZ1035006.854-NODE-854-length-22389-cov-5.270708_pt1 | contig 22389 bp, 16 predicted proteins | sample MGYA00520694_ERZ1035006 | MGnify/ENA primary metagenome ERZ1035006 (study PRJEB33766, sample SAMN09781746) | gut metagenome | biome: gut microbiome | host: Homo sapiens | place: Madagascar | study: EMG produced TPA metagenomics assembly of the PRJNA485056 data set... | reverse complement strand
ATGGGGTTAATTCAAAATTCGTTCGCGGGGCTCAATTCTGAGTTCGCTTGACATTTTCTTGCCGCCATACTGCCCGGAATTGAACCCGGACGAGTATGTCAATCGCGCATAAAAAACGGATATCCGCAGCCGCGCACCGGCAAAGATTGACCAATTGAAAAAGCGCGCTGAAAAATTTTTGAAGAAGGTATCTTCAAAAGCTCAGTGGATACTGAAAATATTCGAGATTGAGCATGTTCGTTACGCGGCTCCATTCGTCCACTATTAAACTGCCTCGTTAATAGTTTATTATCACCCTCAGCAGTTTCAATAAAGACCTGGAGTGAACCAGCATCTGCTGAGGCGTGATATAAACAAATAGCGTTAAGCCTTTTATGTGAGCATCTGTAAACTGCAAAATTGCTCATATGAGCCATGATTTGATATCAACTCAGTATGGGTTCCTTGCTCTTCAATTTTTCCATTTTTCATGACGACTATCCAATCAGCATCTACTATTGTAGATAGTCTGTGAGCCACTGTAATCGTTGTACGATCTCTCATCAGTTTAGTTATTGCTTTTTTTACAATTCGTTCTGATTCACTGTCTAGTGCACTTGTTGCCTCATCTAGAATTAGAATTGGCGCGTTTTTCAAGAATGCTCTTGCAATTGAAATGCGTTGTTTTTGGCCTCCGGACAACAGATTCCCAGCCTCGCCAACTCGAGTCTCCAAACCTTGTGGTAATAATTGAATAAACTCTGTCAATGCTGCCGCATCACAAGCTGCCAAAATGTCACTATCGGTTACATTCTTTACGCCATAGGTAATATTTTCTCTAATTGTTGCATCAAAAAGAATAACGTCCTGAGAAACAATAGCAATATGTTCCCTTAGACTCTCGAGTGTACAATCCTGCACATCAATACCATCAACAGACACGACCCCAGTCGTAGCATCAAGAAATCTAGGTAAAAGATTGACTGTTGTCGTTTTTCCCGACCCCGAATGTCCAACCAAAGCAACATGTTTTCCTGAGTCTATTTTGAGAGTAAATCCTTTCAATGCATCATCATCAGTTCCTGGATAGCGGACATAAACATCTTTAAAAACAATTTCACCTTTGATGTTTCTAAGTATATGTTTCCCCTTATCCTCCTGAACTGGGGCATCCATCATATCAAAAATACTCCTACCAGCAACACTTACTGCTGTAAACGTTGCATTAAGACCTGCTAAATTTTGAAGTGGTTGCATCAGAAAAAGCATTGCTGATAAAAATGTAATAAACTCTCCCATAGAAAGATTTCCCTGTCGAGCCTGAAGTAAAGCAACGGCAACCACTATTGCTACCCCCATCATTGTCACAATTTGAGTAACAGGCGTTCCCATACTTGCTAGTTTCAAACGCATCAAGCCAGTTCCTCGAATCGATTCATTGATTTTGGCAAAGCGCCTTTCCTCAAATCCATATGAATCACTTACTTTTACCAAACGTTGCGCTTCATAGGATTCTTGCACTTTAGAAAGGGTATCTGCGATGGCTTCTTGACTTTCTTTTACTATCCGTCTGGTATGTTTTCGAATACGGCCTAACAAGGCTCCAGCTAAAGGTCCCACAACACAGGCGACCAAAGTAAGTTGCCAATTTTGCCAAAGCAACAATCCGAACAGTGCCAATACTTGCATTGAATCACGAACTAGTACCATACCTGCCTGAACTGCATTATTTAGGGCTATATGCGATTCATTTACAAATTTCGAACATACTAGTCCTGTGGAATATTGTTGATATACCCCTGTTGGCCAACGTAACACATTATAAAAAAGCTGTGTACGAATTTTAACCAATATCGATTGACTCACTTTAGTTAAAATATAACTACTTACTACCGTACAAATGGCAAACATTAAGGTCACAACAATCAAAGCCAAAGGAGCAAATATTATCATCGCTGAATTTTGCTCGTAGAATCCTTTGTCAATTAACTTACCTAGGAGCATTGATGTCAAAGTTGTCGTGCTAGCGACACCCCCCATAAAGAGTGCTGCGATTGCTAATTGTAATTTATATGGTAACACGTACTGAAATAGTCTCAGAAGTACGGGATCAAAATTCGGCAGAAGACGTTTAAATAATTTAATCATTAGATTACGCCTCCATCTTTTCTTCAATGCCTTGAAGTGAGCACAGTCTCTTATAGAGACCATCTTTAGCAATCAGCTCATCGTGTGTTCCTACTTCTTCAATTACTCCATTTGCCATCGCAACAATCTTGGTAGCATTTTCCACTGTAGAAAGACGATGAGCAACAATAAAAGTGGTTCGTCCTGCCATTAGAGTCGTTAGAGCTTCTTTTATGTGATGCTCGCTTTCAGCATCTAATGCACTTGTTGCTTCGTCCAGAATCAAAATCGGAGCATTTTTCAGAAGAGCTCTAGCAATAGAAATACGTTGCTTCTGACCACCAGATAAACGATTGCCATCTTCTCCAACTTGAGTATCCAACCCATCTGACAACGAGTCAATAAAATCTGTCAATGCTGCACAATGAACAGCCTTAGCAATATCCTCTTCAGTCACGTTTGTTGCACCATAAACTAAATTTTCTCTAATCGTACCATCAAAAATCATGACATCCTGAGAAACAATCGCAATTTGGCGTCGCAAAGACGCCAAACTGACTTGTTGCGTGTCTACACCATCAATCAATATGCGTCCAGATGTCGGATTCCAAAAGCGAGGAATCATATTCACAAGAGAAGTTTTTCCGGAACCAGAAATCCCGACAAGAGCAACTGTATCTCCAACATTGACATTAAGACTAAACATATGAACCGCATCATTATCACTGTTCGGATAACGCAATGAAACTTTATCGAAGCATAAATTTCTTTTTACATGTTCTAACCTAATTGTGCCGAAATCTGATTCCATTGGTTCATCGAGCGTTGAGAAAATAGACTGAGCGGCTACAGTCATACTTACAATTGCACTATTCAGCCCTGTAATCCGACGCAAGGGAGGTAAAATCAACATCATAGCCGTCAAAAAAGTTATGAATTCCCCCAATGTCAAAAGCCCTTTTTGAGTCTCAATCATCGCCACAGTCAACACAATCGCTACACCAATCACTCCAATTAATTGTGTTGCAGGAGTTGCTGCAGAGCTGACTTTCGTCATTCTTAGTGCTAATCTCTTTACCGTTTCATTAATTTTTGACAAACGTTCCATTTCAAAATCGTAAGTATTACTGATTTTGATAACACGTCGTGCCTCATAACACTCTTTCACGTGAACCAACAATGTTGCAATATTTTGTTGGGCACTAGCCATAATACTTTTTAGTTTATTTGATAAATATCGTAACAACCAGATGATTGCTGGGGCTATGACCAATGTAATAACTGTCAATGTCACATCATGCCAGACTAAGAGAATTGTTAGTCCAATAATTTGCAATGTATCTCTTACCAATACAATCGCCGATTTTGCGGCTTCTGACAGAGCGACATTTGCTTCATTAACAAATTTAGAAGCAATCAACCCCGTCGTATTTCTCTGATATGTGGATGCCGGCCATCGCAGTATCTTACTAAAGAGTTGAGCGCGCAACTCAAAAAGAAGTGATTGACTTGTTTTAGCTAGAAGATAGTTGCTCATGAACATACTTCCGCCATGTAAGAATGAAATGATGATCAAACCAATCGGTGCAGCCAAAATAACCCAGGGTTTCTGTTGATAAAACCCCAAATCTGTCAACTTACCGAAGAGCATCGCGATTAAAGAAGACGACGCAGCTGCCGTGATCATGAAAAAAATAGCCCCTACTATCAACCAACGATAAGTTGGCAAATAAGCGATGAGTCGCCTTAGGTTAGGGTCAATCTTCTCATATTGTTTCAGTAAAAATTTTTTCATCAAATATTTTTCTTAACGCTAAATCATTGTTGATTGTTATTGCAGGCTCAGGCTACAACATTTAATTGACAGCTATGAAGAATCCTTTTCCCGTATCGGTAATCCGGACAATATCGCTCAACCATATCCCAAAATGCCTTTGAGTGATTCATGTGTACCAAGTGAGCCAGTTCATGCGTCAAGAGATAATCAAAACACTCCACGGGCAAACTGACCACTCGCCAAGCTAGAAACACCACTCCTTTACCAGTACAACGTCCGTAATAACTTGTTTTAGCGTTACTTATCAAGACTTTGGTCGGTTTTTTAGGCATTTTTGCAATTATCTGAGGTGCCCTTTCATTATAAAGATCGACATACCGTTCTTTAAGAAAAGTCGTCACCGCCTCGCGAATTTCTTCTCGTCTTCTCGAGCGTGAAGCCACTATCAACTCTGTCGGACATTGCGGGCGAATGAATGTTTTAATAGCAGTGTCATCCACTCTCAACGTCAAAGGATGCCCCTGAAGATACACCACTCCACCATCACGCATATCGCATGCATATGGGTACTTCTTACATGGTTTTTGAAGATTCGCTTCAATCCATTCCTTTCTTCGAGTTAGAAACCCTCTAATCGTCTGTTCGCTCATCGCTGACGGCGCAGTAATGCGAAGCTTGCCGTCCCGAATCGTGATCCGCAAAGTCTTATAGTCGCCTCGAATTACTTGAGCATAGAGCGCATCCACTGCCACCGTTTCGGAAATAAGCTCCCCCGTTTGACCAACCTGCCACATAGACTACACCGACTCAAAACGCTCGATTTCGTTTTCAATCCACAAACGAACTTCTTCGTTGACTTCATGAACCGACTTGCCTTCGGTTTTGATCACAGGACCGAAACTCACCATGATCGTTCCTGGAATCTTCGCTACAGAGTTTCTCGGCCAGCAACGACCGGAGTTGAGCGCCACCGGCAGAATGTCGGCACCGGCAGCAATTGCAAAACGTGCGCCGCCGGTCTTGTAGGTTTCAGACCGGACACCGGCTTTTGTACGAGTTCCTTCCGGGAAAAGTGTCACCCACCATCCCGAATTCATAAACTTCGTGCCGCGCTCCAAAAAACTCTGATAGGCACTTTTGCCTTCACTGCGATTGATGGCAATCATTCCCATGGACTTCAATGCCCAACCGAAGAAAGGAATCCAGTGCAAGCTTTCTTTGTAGACAAACCCCATCGGATGCTTCAAGTATGCAGGCAAAAACAAAGTTTCCCAGGCCGATTGGTGTTTACTCAGCACCACCAGTCGCCCATCTTCGGGAATATTATCTTCGCCGATCACTTTCCACTTCACTCCACAAAGACTGCGCAAGACGGAGAGCATCATGCGCACCCAACCCACGGCAATGCTGTAGCGCATTTCGCGTTTCACAAAAGGCCAAGCCAAAACAATCAAGGTGGCTGTAGGAATTACAGTCACGGCACATGTCAGATAAAAAATCCAGCCTCGAATGTAATTCACACAGCCACCTCGTTTGTATGTATGAGCCACAGAAGATTTTTCTGCGGCTCATTTTTTTTGCTTTAAAGCCGACTACTTGGCCAAGCGCGACAGTTGAGCAACGCGATTCATCAGGGTATAGAGTCGCTGCAAAATTGCCAAGCGATTCAGACGCAACTGTTGATTTTCGCTGTTGACCATCACATCGGCAAAGAACGCATCCACAGCCTTCTTCAAAGGGGTGAGCGAAGCCAACATAGCTTCGAATTCACCCTTCTTGTAAAAGAGCATGGCGATGGGTTCATGATCGCCAATCGCATCAAAGAGCGCCTTTTCCGCAACTTCTTCAAAGAGTGCGGGATTGATTTCACCGATTTCAACGTCTTCAGCTTTCTTGAGAATATTGCCGATACGCTTGTTTGCAGCTGTCAAGCTTTCTGCTTCGGGCAATTCCAAGAACTTGCGCACGGCTGCCAAGCGCTTGGGTGTCTGAGCAATACGCATATCACGCAAAGCCAAGACGGCATCGACTTCCTGAGCCGTGTAGCCTTCGTCACGCATCATGACCTTCAAGCGATCAAAGAAGAAGTTGACGAGCTCTTCCGTGGCATCCTTCAAGCCCGGCACTTGCCTTTGAACGTCAAAAGCCAAAGCAACCAATTCGTCCAAAGCAACCGACAGGTTCTTTTCAATGAGCATGCGCAACACGCCCAAAGCATGACGACGCAAAGCAAATGGATCCTTGTCACCGGTGGGCATCTGACCGATACCGAACATGCCGGTCAAGGTTTCCATCTTATCGGCCAAAGCAACAGCCAGAGACACGGCGGTCGTGGGCAGTGCGTCGCCCGCAAATCGCGGCGCATAGTGCTCGCTAATGGCCTTTGCCACTTCTTCGGGTTCACCGTCGTGGCGAGCGTAGTACTCGCCCATGATGCCCTGAAGTTCGGGGAATTCGCCCACCATCAAGGTGCGCAAGTCGGCTTTGGCCAACATGGCGGCGCGCTCTGCGTTTGCCTGATCGGCACCAATCTTTTGAGCCACAGCGCCAGCAATAGCCTTCACACGCAACATACGTTCGTACTGGCTACCGAGCTTGTTGTGATAAACAACGTTCGAGAGACCGGGAACGCGGCTTTCCAACGTTTCCTGGCAGTCCTGATTGTAGAAGAACTCGGCATCGGCCAAGCGAGCACGCACCACGCGGGCGTTACCCGATTCGATCGCTTTGCCGCCGTCCTTGGCTTCAATGTGGCTCACCAAGCAGAAGCGATTCATAAGCTTGCCGTTTGCGTCACGCATCGGGAAGTACTTCTGATTGGTCTGCATCGTCAGAATCAAACATTCTTCAGGTACAGCCAAGAACTTTTCTTCAAATTCGGAAACATAGATCACGGGCCATTCGGTCAAGGAATTGGTCTCGTCGATCAAATCTTCCGGAGCAATCAGGGTGCCGCCGACCTTGGCAGCAGATTCCTGCAACAAAGCCACGAGCTTTTCGCGGCGCTTGCTGTAAGAAGCAATCACCTTATTAAGAAGCAACGTTTCTTCGTATTCGTCAGCGTTTGTCAATTCAACGGCGCCTGCGGATTGGAAGCGATGGCCCATCGTTGTACGGCCGGCTTTAAGACCAAACATTTCCACGGGCACAACGTCGGCACCGTACAAAACCGTCAAGTGCTTGACCGGACGCACGAACTGAACAGTCGTGACACCGTCGGCCAATTGATAATTCATTACCTTCGGAATCGGCAAAGCCTTGACGGTTTCTTCCAATGCCTTTTGAAGGGCCACGGACAATTCCAAGCCGCTGCGAACACCTTCGTAGACGAGCTGTTCGTTCTTGCCGTCGTTCACACGCTTGAGATCAGCAACGTCACCAGCAATGCCCAAAGCGGTCATTTTCTTCGTCAATGCAGGCGTTGCCTGACCGTTGGCGTCTAAGCCCACCTTCACGGGCACGAGTTTTTGCACAAAGGCTTCGTCAGGAGCCTTTGCCAAAACGTCCGTGATCAAAACGGCCATACGGCGCGGAGCACCGAAGGGCATCATTTGAGAGGTTTGCGTCAGCATGCCGTGAGCGGCAAGCGACTTGTTTAATCCTTCGGCAAAAGCCGCAGAGAGTTTTTTCAGCGCCTTAGGCGGCAACTCTTCAGTTTGCAGTTCTACAAGAAGACTGGTCATGATTTGTTCCAATAAAAACCTTTATTCGCTTTTGAGCATCGGGAAACCCAAACGCTCGCGCGAGTCGTAGTAGCTCTGCGCAACAGCGCGGCTAAAGTTACGGATACGTGCAATGTAAGCGGCACGTTCGGTCACGGAAATCGCACCGCGTGCGTCCAAGAGGTTAAAGGTGTGACCGGCCTTCAAAACCATTTCATATGCCGGAAGCGCCAATTCCAATTCCATCAAGCGCTTGGCTTCGCTTTCATAGTAGTCAAACTGCGCAAAGAGCTTCTTGGGGTCGCTCGCTTCGAAGTTGTAGTGGCTCTGTTCGACTTCGTTTTGGTGGAACACGTCACCATAAGTGAGCGTGTGTTCCTGACCCAAACCGTCCGTCCACTTCGTGTAGACGAGATCAAAGACGTTGTCGCAGTTTTGCAGGTACATCGTCAAGCGTTCCAACCCGTAGGTGATTTCGCCCGTGATGGGTTTGCATTCCAAACCGCCCACCTGCTGGAAGTACGTAAATTGCGTCACCTCCATACCGTTCATCCACACTTCCCAACCAAGACCCCAGGCGCCCAACGTCGGGTTTTCCCAGTTGTCTTCCACAAAGCGGATGTCGTTGACTTCGGTATCAATTCCCAAGGCACGCAAGGAGTCCAAATACAGATCAACGATGTTAACGGGAGAGGGCTTTAACACCACCTGATACTGATGGTGCTGGTGCAAACGGTTGGGGTTTTCGCCGTAGCGTGCGTCCTTCGGACGACGGGACGGTTGCACGTATGCTGCACGCCAGGGTTCGGGGCCCAAGGCACGCAAGAACGTTGCCGTATGCGAGGTACCGGCACCCACTTCAATATCGATCGGCTGCAACAAAGCGCAACCTTGCTTATTCCAATACTCCTGCAGACGCAGGATCACTTCCTGAAAGGTAATCATATTTGACGTTTCTAGTATCGCTCTTAGACGGTCAAGTCAAAAGCATTAAAGTCCGAATGTCGGACAAACTGAGAATAGATTTTAAAGCATTGAGTCGATTAGACCAAGAATTTAAGTTATCTCTTCCAATTTTTGTAGTTTCTTAAGTCAAAAACTGCACCAAAAACCAGCAGTAGCACCGAAAGAAGGACTGTTATCCAATGACCAAAAATCACAAACGGTGTCGGAGATCCTTGTGCTGTTCGAACTCGTGCATCCATCGTTTGAGCCCCCTTTCCTACCAAGCGATCAATCGCTCCGGTTGCCGATACGACAGCTGACATCGAGTTATTCATTGACTGGATGACGGGACGCGCAACCTCTTTGGCACGCATACGCGAAATTTGCGTAAAGTGTTCTCCGGCTGCCGGAGCAAACCAAACGAGATTTGCCGTATTGATTAAGAGTTGCGGTACCCCATCTTTCCAAGCGTTTCGCAACTCTTCACCAAACATCACTTCATAGCAAATTTGCAATGCAGTCGGCGTTTCGGCAATCTCAATCGGTGCTTTTGCCAACTCACCGGCGATCTGGTCATTCATCGGAATGTGCATCATGTCGACAAACCATCTGAAACCAAAGGGAACATACTCTCCAAACGGCACAAGATGATGTTTGGCATAGATTGCCTGCAACTTTCCGTTGGGCGTTGCCGTCCAAAGGGAGTTGAAGTAGGTTTTGCGCTCTGGTTCGTCGAAGGCGTTGAAGAGAACCGTTGCGCCGGTTGCTTGTGCAACTTTCAACGGTGCTTCAACTTGCTTACGGCTATGGCGTTGCAACGGCCACGGATAAAGCCCCTCCGGCCAAATAATCAAGTCCAACCGACTTCCCATTGCCGAGCGCGTGCTCATGGCTTCCACACGTTCGAGTCTGGCATCGGCAATGTCTCGTTTACCGCTCATCACCACCGGTAAATCAGGTTGTACGATCCGAACCTCGAGTGTTTTGCCGAGCGTCGACCATTTCATCTCTGATACGGCAATGGACGAAAGCGCCAGAGCGCCAACTGTCAAAGCTAATGTCGCACGAATCCCGATAACCGTTTTACTTTGAGGCAACAATAAGGCAAGAATGAGCCCCGTCATCCAGGCGGCCAAGAACCCCACACCGTAAACACCCGAAACCGGAGCCCAAGAAGCAAATAGCGTATCAATCAGTGCGTAACCGACAGAAAGCCAGCCGAAGTTCATCACCCACGCGCCGCGAATAAGTTCTCCCAACGTCCAAAGTGCCGGCAGTATGCACGCCAAGCGAACAATGTCACTTACCGGTATTCTCTTGGCAATACCGGCAACGGCCGCGGGTACGGTTGCCAATGCGCCAGCCAAAGCAACGACGCCCATAGCCGCTACAACTGACGGCAAGCCTCCGTATACGGCCATGGAGTGATACGTCCAACTCAAACCCAAACTAAAATAGCCAACGCCCCACGCCCATCCGGCAAAAGCAGCCCACTTCCAGTTTTTACTTGTGTTGATCAGCAGGAAAAGAACAGCTAGAGAAACGAAGATGCAAAACCAGATGCCGACAGGCGCAAAAGCACAAGCACCGACGGCACCTGCTACTAGTGCCAAAATCGCATTGAGGCTCGGATATTTGGAAAAGAATGAAAAAAGACGGTTCATTGAACGGATTTTTAGAAAAGCCAAGGATCGTGTTTTTTTACGGCACGATCCTTGTCGCATTATTGGGATTCTTAGGTCGATGCCTGATCTTCCGACTTTGTCGTCTGAGGATGCACGGACGGCTTGGCACTGACCAAACGTTCCACCAAGAACAGATGCGCTTGACGATCGTCGGCTGTAATCACCTTGAAGCGGAAACCGTCGATTTCCACCGTTTCACCACGGTGCGGAACATGTTCTAGACGATCCATCACCAGACCGCCGATCGTTTCGCAGTACTGATCTTCAATCTGAGCATTGAAGAATTCATTGAACTGATCGATCTCGGTTTCTGCTTTCACTCGCCAATGCTCGGAATCCACGACCGTAATGTTGTCTTTCCCGATATTGATGTTGTCAAATTCATCGGAGATTTCGCCAATCACCTGCTCGATCACGTCTTCAATGGTGATGAGCCCGGAAATGGAGCCGAATTCGTCAATGACCAACGCCATGTGATTGCGCGTGGCGCGGAAATCGCGCAAGACAACGTTCAAAGGTTGAGTCTCAGGAATAAAGCGAGCCGGACGCAAGTGGGCGCAAACTTCGTATTCGGGATCCAAGAACAAATGCAAAAGATCTTTAGCGTGCAAAATCCCTTTGACATCATCCATATCCCCGTCAACCACTGGGAATCGTGAGTGGCCGCGCGTGATGATTTTGCGCATCCACTCGTCGCGAGGCTCGGAAATGTCAACGACCTCAATCTGAGCGCGCGGCACCATCAAGTCGGACGCGCACAGGTCGCTCACCTCCAACGCGCCCAACATCATGGTCAGCGCATCGTTATCAAAGAGTTTGTCGCCGCAGGCTTTTTTTAGCGACTCTGAAAACTCTTCTTTGGTTGTCGGCTCCTTCACAAAAAGCTTTTTGATCGAGCCGACCATACCCTTTAATGTTCGTTTTTTACTGGGAACAGTATCCGTCGTCTTTTCCGATTCGTCTTGCATACATTCCGATGACGATTGGTTTCGCATCGGTCAGAAGTTATTCATTGTTCTGAGAATAGCAGATTTTGGCCACTATTCGACAGGTTGCCAAGAAGATCGCTCCTCTATCAATCCTTTGACCTTGTAGGGTTTGTCTGTTCGGTAAAAAGTTCCGCTATTGCCATGACTTAACACTGTCGTTCTGGCGTCGTCATTGGGCCAGTCTGACTTTCCAAGGTTGGCATCAATGATTTGCGGAACATCATAGATACTATGCAACTCCATAGAAGTCTTGAGTTCTTGGCGCACATCAGCATGGAGATTTTTCACCAGTAACAAACCATCACGCCGTACACCGATGCCACCAACAGTCTTCGCCATCTTTTCGCTGTCACCGGCATCATGGTCGGACGCAAGCACGATCATCGTGTTTTCGTAGATGCCAGCCTGTCGCATCCAATCAAACCACAGCCCCAGAGCGCTTAAAGCGCACTTTTCGCTCCCAGGATGCAACGGTTCGTTATACCCCTTAAGCTCATCGTAGACAACGGGATTTGGGCTAAACGTGCAGTTTTTCCAATCCAAGAACCAGAATCGATGAGAAGTTTCATTGCCCAAAAACTTGAATGTCGCCTTAGTTGATGCCGTATTTGAGTTTTCGCGCAGACCGTCCAAGAATGCATATTCACGCATCTGTCGCACAATCCACATATCGGAACTCGGCATCAGGCGTTCAATCCAGCGTCCGTCTTTATAGATCAAGTTCTTCAGACTCCAGGGCACAGAGTTGAAGATACTCACGGCAAGCAAGAACGAATCGCTCGAGCCTCGACCGATTTCAATATTGTTCTTTTGGATATATCGATTGAGATAGCTGTCCCCCAAATAGCGCAATAACAAAGGATCACCGGTCAAATGCTCTTTGATTCGATTGGTCTCCAACCAGTTGCGTTCATGCACGGCCACATCAATATCCGGACCGAAATGATTGATCACATCGGCATAGTGCTTGTTGATTTTGTCAGCAATCGAAAGGCTTGTATCTTCATTGAGCTTCCATGGCGAGCAATTCTCACCGCAAAGCACGGAAGCAAGGCTCGACTGCGTGCTACTACTCGTTGACAACGTATTGCTGTACCACGTAAAGCCGCGATATTTCTCACGCAACGCATCATCCTTCATGATGTCACCGACGTGAGAACCCGTGAAGGCATCCAACAGCACAACGACAATATTGGGCTTGTCCTTAGAAAAGGCCAGAAGTCTGTCGTTATAAGACGGAAGCTCTGCTAGCGTTTTCGATTCATCGCTTTGCCATTTGCCTTTAGATTGCCACAAGGAAACGGTCGAAGCGCCGATACCGATCACGATCAAAGCCATAAAAACCGTACGCAAGAGTTGCACTTTATCGATACGAATCAGCCAAACAAAAGCCGAAATGAAGACGGCAAAAGTTAAAGCGTCAACAAGCAAGTTTTTGTCGGCATACAGCGGGCCGGATTTTTCCAACTGGAATCCGTCAATGGTGCCGACATCGATCGGAAGCAAAAATGCGTAAACAGTGCATAACAAAGCCAAGAACGCAAAGAAGTATCCGGCAAAGTTGAGCTTCCGGCAGGCACCGAACAGCTTGTAGAGCACCCAAAAAAGGACGACACCGGTCAGGCTATAGCGTAGCAAAAGCGCTAAAACGTCACTTGCTTGGGAAAAGGCCTCAGGTGCCGTACAAAAAGCCTGAATCGGCAGATAGGCTGTAATCAAAATGATGAGCCAAGAAACCGCAGGCGTATACAAACTTGAAACATCGTACCTGGGAAAGAGCAATGTTTTCAGAGAAGTCTTCAAGTTCGTAATGCCAATGACAGGAACCAGGAACAGGATCCCTGTCACTGCGGCAAAGTAGTGACGATGTCCGCCGAAGAAGAACCATCTGCCCCAAATGCGCATGCAGTAATAAAACACAACGGCGGATACCAGCATCAGCACAAAGTGCTTTTTCCAGATACGCAGTCGAACGGCTTCAAAGAGGCAGAGGAAAAATACGGCCACGTAGACGAAGTCGGAGATGTAGCTCAAAGTGACTTTTGTCGATTCACCGAATACTGTGATTTGATTGGAACTCAGTAACCCGAAGATAGAACCGATCGCCCAAAGATAGAACAAGTAACCGGATTTCCAACTCCCCTTGATCACCGGCTCTTGCGAAACGCTTCGTTTCGGCAAACAAGCCATCAAACGTCCGGAAACTCTTGATCCGTATCGATGATAAAGATCGTAGACAATGTTCTTGCCCAAAGAGAAGATGTTGTTGCACGTCCAATAAAGCACGAGACCTGAAGCTGCATCGTACAACAGCACCAAGAAAAGCGCCGCCATCCCGTAGAGCTGCATCTTGTCTCTGCGAGAAAGATTGTGTGTGTAAATCAATGCGCTTGCCAAGTTGATGACCGTCATCAGAATCGGCATGACATTGATCGAAAAACCACCGAGAGCAATCATCTCATCGGGCTTGGATAGATCAGCTAATCCCAGAAAGGAGACGCCCTGTAACGGTTCAAAGTGACTCAAAAAATGATATGCCGCAAAGAAGAACGGAATCTGCAAAAAGAAACCGATACTCGAGCGCATCGATAAGAACGGAGAGTACCCGGCCTGTCGATGCATGGTCGTGATCATGGCAAAGCGTTCCTGCCCTTTAAACGCTTTCTTGAGCATGGTTTCTTTATCTTCAAAACCCTTGCGGATGGCGCGCTCTTCTTCTTGCCAGTTTTCTGCCTTCATGTAAATCGGCAGAATCACGATGTTGACCACAAGGCTCATGACGACAATAGCCCAGCCCCAGGTCTGGGTTTGGTCAAATCCCCAAACCAGAGCCTTGTGCATCCAAAATTCCAAAGGCGCAATCAGTAACGTATAAACAAAGTCCAACATGTTTTGCGTGCCCCTTCTTAGTGTTCTTGTTTTAAGGTTTGCGCCATATCCATGAGCGCCTGCGCGATCGGCTCGCCCGCATGACCGAAATTCACCACATTGGCATCTCGAATCGCTTCGATTTGCTGCGCCATATCTTCATGGCGATTCATCAGTTCTTCAACCAAAGCAGGGATCTCGGATTCGTCACCGGAGAAAACGCGCTTACCCAAGGTGTCGAGCGCTTTCATTTCCCATGCTTCATGCGGAATTTCCCAAGCTTCAAAACCATCTTTGATGGGGCCGTTGCCAACAGAAATGACCGGACGCAGGAATACAAAGGCAAAGTCAAAGATGACACCCGAAACATCGGAGATCATGAGTTTTGCGCGACTCAAACTCTTGAAGCCGTCGGGATTGCGATCCCATTCGATATTGGAATAGCTCTTGAGTTCTTCTGCGAGCTGATCCATCAATTCTTTATCGGAAATAAAGCTCTGCGGATGCGGACGCAGAATCACGTGATAGCCGGCTTTGGCGAGCATCTCGGGGATTTGTTTGCCGGTGCGCATCAAAAGACCGTTTTTACCCCAAGTCGGCGCAATCAAAACCGTCTTTTCTTCAGGCGCAGGAGCGCTCTGTTTGCGAGCAACCAAGCCGTCCAAATAAGGACAGCCCAATAACGGCAACTCCTTCGGTTTGGTCTTGCGAATGCGCTCCAAGTCTCTTAAGCTCTGTGCCTGTGCGAGGCCGGCACAGAAAACGGCGTCGTAGTAATCGAAGCTATAAAACTTGTACGTGTGAATGTCACCTACTGCATGCACGATATGCACATACTTCTTGACACCGGGAGAGCGACGAATCTGTAAAACATCGATGCCGGGCGTTGTCAATGCAAAAATGTCCGCTTCAAGAAAGCCCAGAGCCGTGTATGCCGTCTGGCCCTTACCGATAAATTTCGCATGAACGGTATCCGTTAATCCCGATCTAAAAACAGGATCGTTTTCGTCCGACGTCAAGTACGTCACTTTTTCGTTCTTCTTAGCCAAAGCTTCCAGTACCGGTTTAAAGGTTGACCAGTAGGCAGCCGACTCGGCGTAAAAGACGATCGAGTTATTTTTGAGATCGTCCTTTTTGCCCGTCAACTTGAAGAAAAGCGCTCGAAGAAGACTCGGCAGTTTTCGAATCACGAAGTAAGCGCTCGACACCAAACCGACAATGACAGAGAGCAACATGCTTCCCGTGCCCGGATCCAGATAGGCATAGGCATCAATCGGCAGAACTAATGCAAGAGCAAGAATATAAAGACGAAAACCCGATGTCATTTTTTCAATTTCAAAGCAATAATGCGCACTGCCAAAGCCGATGCAAAAATCAAGGTCGACATTGCAGCGCCTTCTGAAATAAATCCACTGTCAATCATGTCAATTGCCGCTACTGCCGCAACGATACTGTCGGCCGTGTAGAGAAACACGACGGCAGAGATCGTCGTCATCGCAGAAGCAAACAAATAGCAAAACACTTCACGCATCCCGAGACTGCTTAACGGCAGAATTACGCGTCGAATCGTCGTCAGCGTTCCTACCCCCAGACTCCTGCCCACAGTTTCATACTGGGCATTGATCTGCACCATCGTTTGAGAGCTTGTGAGATGTGCAACCGTGTAGAGATGAATGAGCGTATTGAAGACCAGGAACGCAATACTACCGAAAGGTCCCTTGAAAAGAGAAAAACCGCTAAAACTCAATGCAAATCCCAAACCCAAAACCGTGCCAGGAATACACAAGGGCAATGTTGTCAAAATTTGATAAAGACGAACCAGTTGCGGATGGATCGTTCGAACTCGCACCGTCAAATACGAACCGACAAAGGACAATACCGTCCCGATCGCGGCCACTCCGAACGCCAACTCCAGGCTGTGAATCCACGGTGCGACACCGTAGGTGGAATTTCTAAACAAGTAGTTATCCAACGTCAATTGCATTTCGTAGGGCCAGAAGGTTACAAAAGCCCCGTAGATCACAACTGCTATGGTGCTTACCTCGAACCCAACAATCAACCATGCCAAGACCGTAAAGACTTGATCTCTGAATCGATTGGAGCGGATCTCAAAAAGCGAACTTGTACCGGTGCCACCTTTTTGCGTGAGCTTACTTGAAAAATAAAAAGCCAAAAGTGCCGGCACCAAAAGCCAGACACTTAAAAATGCGGCCACGGCAAAGTTTTGCGAGCCGATGGCTTGCGCATAAATTTCGGTCGCCAAAACGGGGAAGCTTCCGCCTAACAGCTTGGGCACACCAAAGTCCGTAATCGTCAAAACGAACGTGACCAATATGGCGTTGAGAATCCCTCGACGGCAATGCGGTGCGATCACTGTCATAAACCGCCTGAAGTTGCCGGCACCGAGACTGCGTGCAGCATCAATGGTACGTGTATCCAACGTATTGAGGCTTACCAAAATCTGTAAAGTTGCGTGCGGCAATGCAAAGATTAGCCCGCCCAAGAAAACGCCAAGCGCGCCATACAAATCTGTGTTGAGAATCAGGCCGTTGCTGCCGATCAAGTAGATGAGTCCGATAGCCGGCATGATGGACGGCGCAAAGAGAGGCGCTAAGAAAAGCGCTTTCAAGACCGGGCGTCCCAATGCATGCGTACCCACGATCGCAAACGCCACAACAAAGCCCAAGACTGTTGCAACAATGGAGACACTCGCCCCAAGCCACAGCGTGTTGATGCATGCGCGAACGTTATATCCCGTTAACGTCGAAGTCAGGCCGTCTGCATCGGACACCACGCTGATTGCAAGTTGAAAGAGCGGCGGAACCAGTCCCATCACTAAAAGGGCAACTAGTCCAACTAAAAGAACATTTGGCAGGAGTCGTCGATTCATTTATCGACTCCAACGACGCCAAACGTTCGGATTCAGATGCAAGGCATAGAGACCTTTTTCTTGCAGGCTCGAGGCCACAGGTCTTGCACGTGAAATATCGGCAATGACTTGGGTTCTGAAGTCGTTGAGCAGGAAGAAGCCTCGGACATTGTCCCCCATAAACTCCAAGGACTGGAGTTGGCCGACATACGTGTAGGGACGCACCAAAGCCGCCTCATTAGCTTCGGACACCAAGACGTCTCCGTAACGAATACCTGTTGCGGCGCCCTCATTAATTTCAGGCAAATGCACGATATTCATGCCGCCCACAAAAGTCGCGACAAACTCGGTTTGCGGGTTATCGTAAATATTGGAGGGTGTATCGGCTTGCTCAATGTTTCCCTGATTGATAACGATAATGAAGTCCGATAACGACAGAGCTTCCGTTCTGTCGTGCGTCACCATAATGGTCGTGACACCGCTCTTGCGTTGAATTTCGCGCAACTCCTGACCGATGTCATAGCGCGTCCACGCATCGAGTGCTGACAAGGGTTCGTCGAGTAACAAGAAGGACGGATTAGGCGCCAATGCTCTCGCGATGGCAACGCGTTGCTGTTGCCCCCCGGAAAGCTCTGTGGGATAACGTTTCTCAAGACCTTCGAGATGCGTTAGAGCAATCATCTCTTTAAGTCTTTGCGCTTTTTCTTCCTGACTCATTCGCTTATTGGCCAAACCGTACAGAACATTTTCTTCTACGGTGAGATTTGGAAAAAGCGCATAGTTTTGAAACACGATGCCGACATTGCGTTTTTCCAAGGGTACGCGCGACAAGTCCTTCCCGTCAAACCAGACTTCACCGCTTGTCGGGGTATCAATGCCCGCCAAAATCATCAAGAGCGTACTTTTACCAGACCCAGAAGGGCCGAGAACGCTCGTAAACGCTCCTTTAGGAATATCCACACTGGCAGGTTTGAGCGCTTCAAAGTCTCCGTAAGATTTTGAAAGTGCTTTCAATTGCATATCCGAACTCATTTTTGCACCCATTTCTGCCAACGTTGAATGATTTCCGATTTTTCCCTTGCTGCGCGATCAAAGTCAAGCGGTAAAAAACGATCGGCAATCTTTTGACCATGCGCTGTGGAATAGTCTTCCAGAGCCGCAATGCCGCTAAAGTCTGCTGCAATCTTGCCGACTGCTTCGGAAGCGCAAAAGTCCAAGAACTTTTTGGCCAACTCGGGATGAGGGGATCCTTTGGGCATGGCAGAACCTTCCGCATCCCATGCAATGCCTTCTTCCGGCTCAACCGTTGTCACCGGGATCTTGTACTTCAAAAACGGCTTCATGAATGCATCGGAACTCAGCCCAACCGGAATCTCGCCCTGCGCAACCATTGCTGCCGGACGTGCGCCTGACGAAGCATAGAAAAGGATGTTTTCATGGAGCTTTTCAAAGTAGTCCCAGCCTTCCTTTTCACCGAAACCTTGAATCCAACCCAAAAAGAACATGTAGCCCGTGCTCGACGCCAAGGGGCTAGGCATCACAATTTGGCCTTTGTAAATCGGTTTTGTGAGATCCTTCCAGCTATTGGGAACCGGAATACCCTTCTTTTGTAGGAGGTCTGTATTGACGCAAATGGAGCCGCCCCAAGCATTCATACCAAACCACGAATAGTCCTTGGCATGCATCTTGGGGTTGATTTTCTCGGCATTGGCAGGACGATAAGCTTCGAGCAAGCCCTTTTTACGAAGGTTCTCTAAAGCAATCGCAGAAAGACCAAGCACGGCATCTGCTTGAGGATTGTCTTTTTCTGCTAACAAACGTGCGGAGATCGGTCCGGCAGAAGCTCTGACGTAGGTCACTTCGATATCAGGATTGACTTCTTCGAAAGCCTTTTTATAGACAGGAAGCCATTCAGGCTCAATCGCCGTGTAAACCAAAATCTTCTCTTTGGCCAAAACGTCCATCGAGTTACAGGCGCAACAAACTATCCCAACTCCGATGCAAAGAGTTTGGATGAGTTTGTGTCGCTTCACATTGCTCGTTATCGGCATGAACTGAACGATCTCATCTTCTCTGACTTATTCAAGACGGAATTCTTTCTTGATCGACTCAATCAAAAAGCGAGCGACTTTATCGCTAGCCTTAGAAGGCTTGCTCGAGTCCAAATTCATCTCGATCAAGCAATCCAACACGCGTTCACGCAATTGCGAAGAACTAATACCTTCCGTGCGAGGAAAAATCACCAACTTTTCTTTCGGAATATGATTGGAGTTATCGTGTCCGTGTACCAAAAAGTCACAATTATTCGCAACCAAGAAAGAGTCATCAATCAACCACGGACTCGGAATGACTTCCTTTACGTAGCGGATGCTTTCAAGAATTTCTTTACGAGATTCAAAATCGAGTTCTGGGATGTAGCCCTTGGTACGTTTGACTTCTTCATCCGTTGTCAACGCAACAATCACATCGCCGATCTCTGCGGCTTTTTTCAATAAACGGATATGCCCATGATGAATCAACGTTGCGGACAAATCCACCATGACTCTGGAGTGTTTTTCTTCTGCCATACTCATCTTCTTTTAAAAAAGAGAACAATATGTAATTGTTACAATTTGACACTGAGAATGCAACCTTGGCAATCAATGAGCAACGGCTCGATCCGAATACGGATCAGGAAAACCTAGATTGCTCATGATTCTCTTTTCCAAAGCTTCCATTTCTTCGGCTTCGTCATCCGTCATGTGATCCCAGCCTTGGGCATGAAGAATGCCGTGCACTAAAAGGTGGGCCAGATGGGCTCTAAATGACTTGCCTTGTTCTTTTGCTTCTCTTTGGACAACCTCGGTACAGATCACCAAATCCGCTTCGGCTTCGGGCTCATGCACATAGTCAAAGGTGAGAACATTGGTGGCGTAGTCTTTGTGCCGATAGGTGTTGTTGAGTTCCCTACCTTCTTCAGAGCCAACAAATCTCACTCCAACCGTCACCGGACGATCAATGGCAGCTCGCATCCATTCGGTCATCTCGGCACGCGTCGGCAAACGTTTGGAAGTGTCATCCGTCCGTTCAAAAGTGACGGTTAACGTATTGACTTGCTTTTTCTTTGCCATACCTTTCACCTTAACTGTTCGATGCCTTCTTGGTGTTGTCTTGCACCTTGTGTTCGGCATCTGCTTTTTCGTAGGCACGTACAATAGCGCCTACCAAAGGATGGCGAACCACGTCTTCCGTCGTGAAGTGCACAATAGAAATCCCTCGCACATCTTTGAGCACTTCACAGGCATGAGCTAAGCCGCTTCGCACGCCTTTAGGCAAATCAACCTGTGTGACGTCCCCGGTAATGACTGCACGCGTGCCAAAGCCGATACGCGTTAAGAGCATCTTCATTTGTTCAGGTGTCGTGTTCTGGGCTTCGTCCAAAATCACGAAAGCGTTATTGAGCGTACGGCCACGCATGAATGCGAGAGGCGCAATTTCAATGATTTGCTTTTCAATCAATCGTTGGGTTTTCTCAAAACCGAAGAGATCAAAAAGCGCATCGTAAAGCGGTCTTAAATATGGATCAACCTTCTGTACCAAGTCGCCGGGCAAAAAGCCCAAACGTTCACCGGCTTCGATTGCCGGGCGCGTCAAAATGATGCGTTCGACCGCATCTCGCTCATAAGCATCCACTGCAGCGGCAACAGCCAAATATGTCTTGCCAGTACCAGCGGGCCCCACACCAAAGGTCACATCCGTTTGCATCACCGCTTCAAGGTATTTCCTTTGATTAGGCGTTCTCGGTTGCAAACCTGCACGACGCGTTTTCAGATGAACCGTTTCATAATCGGAATCGACGCCGCCAGTTTGTTCACCGATCACTGCCATCTGCACATCGTTAACAGAAAGCTCATCTCCGGCATGAACTCTTGCTGCGCACATCTGCAGAACTCGAATGGCCTTAGGGGCGTCGTTGCCCGTTATATGAAAGTGGTGTCCGCGGCGAGAAATCGAAACGTCAAACCCGTTTTCGATTTGACGCAGGTTTTCATCCAAGGGACCGACCAACGTTGCCAATTCACCAGAGGTGCTATCAAAAGCAAAGGTCAAAGTTTTTGTGAGTTGCGTCATTGTTCTTCACTCTCCACCAATTCACCACCCAACGTATGCGGATAAACCTCAGTAATGCGAATGTTGACCATCTGATTGATTAACTTCGGATCGCCTTTGAAGTTCACGACACGATTATTGTCCGTGCGAGCCGATAGCATGCCCTCGCCCTTCTTGGCAGGGGCAAAGACAAGGCAACGTTCAATGCACCCCAGCATGCTTTGGGAAATTTCCGTAGCCTTCGCATCAATCACAGTTTGCAAATGCTGCAAGCGTGCCAACTTCACATCGGCAGGCGTATTGTCTTCAAATTCAGCTGCCGGTGTCCCTGGACGCTTTGAATAAACAAAGGAGAAACTCGCATCAAAGCCAACTTCCTTGATTAGGCGCATCGTCTCATTGAAATCTTCTTCCGTTTCTCCAGGAAAGCCCACAATGAAGTCAGTGGCAATACTGATATTGGGTCGCACAGCTCTCAGCTTAGCAATGCGATCCAAGTACCAATCGTGCGTATAACCGCGCTTCATATCCGACAAAATCTTGTCGGAACCACTTTGCACAGGCAAATGCACATGATTGGCAAGCTTCGGCAACTTGCCATAAGCGGCAATGAGTCGATCGGAAAATTCCTTGGGATGACTCGTTGTGTAGCGAATACGTTCAATTCCGGGAATTTCACTCACGAATTCCAAGAGCAGTGCAAAATCAACGGGCTTGCCGTCAACACCGCGTCCCTGGTAAGCGTTCACGTTTTGGCCGAGAAGCGTAATTTCTTTGACACCTTGCTGAGCCAATTGAGCGCACTCCACCATCACGTCCATCAAAGGACGGCTGATTTCTTCGCCTCGCGTATAGGGGACAACACAATAAGAACAGTACTTGCTACAACCTTCCATCACGGACACAAATGCGGTTGCACCACGTGCTTCGGGAGCCGGCAAACAGTCAAACTTCTCAATTTCAGGGAAAGTAATATCAATCTGGGGTTGACCGGTTTGCTCTCTTTCTTCCAACAACTTAGGTAAACGATGCAACGTTTGAGGTCCAAACACCACGTCCACCCATGGGGCACGAGAAATCACACGTTTGCCTTCTTGGCTTGCAACACAGCCACCCACGGCAATGCGCATTTCGGGTTTACATTTCTTAAATTCGCGAATACGACCCAAATCGGAAAAGGTCTTTTCTTGTGCCTTTTCTCGAATAGAACAAGTTACAACGACAACCAAGTCGGCATCTTCAGGATTGTCGATCCGTTCGTATCCTTGCGTTTTCATCAAATCAAGAATACGAGCAGAGTCATAGTCATTCATTTGGCAGCCGAAACTGCGAAGATAGATTTTTTTTGCGTTCACGGTTTTCATCCGGTGGCGATTAAAAAAATTTAAAAGTTTAATAA
>ERZ1035006.853-NODE-853-length-22455-cov-5.601964_pt1 | contig 22455 bp, 13 predicted proteins | sample MGYA00520694_ERZ1035006 | MGnify/ENA primary metagenome ERZ1035006 (study PRJEB33766, sample SAMN09781746) | gut metagenome | biome: gut microbiome | host: Homo sapiens | place: Madagascar | study: EMG produced TPA metagenomics assembly of the PRJNA485056 data set... | reverse complement strand
CCAGCAGCAGGGAGATGGCGATCTGCGGGATGAAGCCGATGATCCAGAGCAGCAGAGTGTTGCTGAAATATTTGGGCAGGTCTGTCGCAAACAGGGTCACGTAGTTCTTCAAGCCCACGAAGTTGGGCCCGATGATCTTCAGACCGCTGCGGTAATATTCAAAGAAGCTGTAATAGATGGTGGATGCCAGGGGGATCAGCTGGAATACCGCGAAAATGAGAAAGAACGGTGCGATGAAGATGTAGCCCCATTTCGCGTAGCTGATCGACCCTTTCTTTTTTGTTTTCTCTCCCATGTGACTGCCTCCTGACGGATGTTTCAGGAAAAAAGGGAGCGGGCGGGGCACTGCGCCCGGCCCGCCCCCCTGATCTCAGTTGTGTGCGAGTGCGTCTGCCTTATGCGGGCCAGACAACGTCGGTCAGCTCCGGATACTTCTCCTTGATGGCGGTCTCGAAGTTTGCCTTTGCGGTATCTTCATCCACATTGCCGGTGAAGTAATCCTTGAACGCATTCTGGAAACTCTCCGTGATGCCCTGATCGTAAGGACCGGCGTTGGACATATCGATCTTGTCTGCAGCCTCTGCAAAGAGAGCGATGTGGTTCTGGCCGCCCAGGAAGTCGGACTTGTAATCGCTGTTGGCGATCTCGTTCATGGCCTTCTTGTTGTTGGTGTAGTCCTGGGTATCCAGGGTGATCTGCTTCATGATGGCTTCATCGCAGGTCAGCTTCTGCATGACGTCCTTGATGATCTCGATGTTATCGGAACCTGCTGCGCCGCAGATCCAGGTGCCGCCCCAGTAGTAGGGCTGAGGGCCTTCGCACACAGCGTAGTCGCCGTAGATGCCGTTGCCCACCTGCGGGGTCTCGCCCTCTGCCACCGGCGTTGCCAGAGAGTTGCCCAGCAGGGTGAAGTTGATGCCCCAAGTGGAGTAGAAGAAGCCGAAGACCTTACCGGTCGGGCCCTGATCGGATGCCCACTGAGAATCCCACAGGCTGGACTTATTGTTGTAGCCCTTATCGGTGTACTCCTTGGTCTGGTCCACCCACTTCATCATATTGGGATCCACATTGATGGTGGTTCCGTCCACCCAAGGTGCACTGATGTTGTTGGAAAAGGTACGGAAGGAATCATCAAAGCCGGACAGCATCTTATAACCCTTGGCAGAAGCCTGTGCGGCGACATCATTGAACTTGTCCCAATCGGACAGGTATGTCTGGACTTCGGTGGGATCATCGGTGCCCAGCACAGCCTTTGCGATGCTGCGGCGGTAGGCGAACAGGCCCGGCGTTGCCTGCCAGGTGGTGCCGCGCTGGCTGCCGTCCACGGAGACGATGTCCTTGGTGTACTGATACTGCTGCGACAGGTCGGAATCGGTCAGGCCGATGTCCTTCTTGACATCCAGCGCGTAATCGGAATCCACATATTTCAAGGCGTAGTCGGCTTCGATCAAGAAGATGTCGATCTTATCATCATCAGCTGCGGAGTCCTGGCTCAGCAGGGCCTCGTCCAGCTTGTTCTGATAGTTGTTATTCTCGTTGGGGTTGATGGTCCACTTGACAACGGTGCCGTCTTTCAGGGTGGTGGTGGACTTATCCTCTGCGATTTCCTTCACCTCAGGATAGTAGGCATTGAAACGGCTCTGGAATTCATCGTTCCAGCACCAGATGTTCAGCACTTTGCCCTGTGCGGCAGGCCCGGCTGCGGCAGAAGAAGCGGCTGCAGAGGAGGCTGCGGTCGAGCTGGCAGTGGAAGAACTGCCGCCGCATGCAGAAAGCGCTGCGGTGATGGCGACTGCACCAGAAGCGACCAGAAAATTGCGACGCGAAATCTTTCTCATAGTAGAAAACCTCCTTCAATGGTTCTCATGCAAACGAAATCCGTTTTGTTTTATCAAAGCTCCGGTCCGCCCGGAGCCGAGGAACTAGGTTTTGGCCGGTCGGCCGACGGAGTCGCCTTCCAGCAGTTTGCCGGTCACGAGCAGTTGCTCGGCCAGTGTCACACGCGGGTGCTCGATCATCTGCACCAGCTTGTCTGCGGCGGTGCGCCCCAGCATCATGGTGTTTTGCTGGTAGGTCGCCAGCTGTGGCTTCATGACGCGGGAGAGGTAGATGCCGTCGTAGCCCATCACGGAGATGTCCTCCGGGATGCTCAGCCCCGCCTCCGCGATGGCATTGTAGCCGCCCATGGCGGAGAAGTCATCGGGGAAGAGGATGCAGGTGGGCCGCTGCGGAAGTGCCAGCAGTGCTTTCGTTTCCTGTGCACAGCGGTCGGCGTCGTGGTAGATGCCCTCCCGCACATACACATCCGGAACTTCCAGCCCCAGCTCATCGCAGCTCTTGTAGAAGCCCGCCAGACGGTTCTCGGTAACGGCGGTCCGTTCGCCATGGATGAAGGCGATGCGGCGGTGGCCCCGGCTGTATGCCGTGCGGACCAGCGCCGAAAGGCCGGCCACGTTGTCCGAAAGGACTGCCATCCGGTTGTTGAACACGTGGTCGATCGTGACGACCGGCACATCGCTGTTCACCAGCTCGATCACCTGCGGGTCTGTGAAATCCACACAGGCGATCACGGCTCCGTCCACCCCGCGGTAGTGGCAGTGCTCCAGATAGGTCATCGTCTTGCCGCCGAGGTTCCGGTTGATAAAGGTGATATCGTAGCCCAGCTGCTCGACCCGGACTTTGAAGCTGTCCAGCACAGCGGAGAAGTATTCGTGTGCCAGGCCGCTCTGCCGTTCGTCCACGAACAGGACGCCGATGTTATAAGTACGGTTGGTCTTCATGGAGCGGGCTGCCATATTGGGAACATAGCCCATCCGGCGAGCCGCCTCCCGAACACGGGTGCGGGTGGCTTCGGAGATATCCGACTGGCCATTGAGCGCCTTGCTCACTGTGGCCACCGAGACCCCGCATTCCTGCGCCAGATCTTTCAGGGATGACATTTCGTCGTCCTCCTCTCAGGAACCGATTGGTTCTGAACGAATCCTAAATCGTTTTCGCAACTTCAATATAGCGCATTTCGCACCAAAAATCAAGCGCAAACGAAAATCTTTTGTGTCGATTGCCATGATTTTGGCGGTTTGTTCGATTTTCGGCGCATCAAATTATGCAGTTTGCTCCATTTTCGCTCCCTTTCGCTCATTTTCGAATATTTTTTCGCTTCCTGCTTTCGTATCAGTTGGGACATTCTGGCAGGATCTTATTATTACTTTAGAATGGGGATTTTCTTTCCCAGTTTGGAGCCTGTGGGCCGGTTCCAGAAGGCGCAGCGCTTCCCAAGCCCCGCCTGCTTCCCATGAAAAAAGCTCGTTCTCTCTTCAAAATTATTACAAAATCCTTACAATTCCGCTGAAATCCGCTTCCTGTCCGGTACGTTGTATATTTCATAAAACCACTTGAATTTCGCTGTGGAATCGGTTATCCTTAAAGCAACGTAATCGTTCTCTCTTTTCTTGCAGCGCGTTCTTAATCGTTTTCGCTTTTCTGATGGTTGCAGCGCGTTTCCTGTTTTTGCAAAGGAGGAACTGATCGTATGAAATTCGGACATTTTGATGATGTGCATCGGGAATACGTGATCGACACGCCCCGCACGCCCCTGCCCTGGATCAACTATCTGGGCAGCGAGGACTTCTTCAGTCTGGTGTCCAACACCGGCGGCGGCTACAGCTTTTACCGGGATGCGCGGCTGCGCCGCATCACCCGTTACCGCTACAACAACTCTCCGCTGGATATGGACGGCCACCGCATCTACATCAACGACGGCGGCACGCTCTGGAACCCCGGCTGGCAGCCCACCAAGACCGAGCTGGACGCTTACAGCTGCCGCCACGGTCTGGGCTACACCATCCTGACCGGCGAGAAGAACGGCATCCGCGCCCAGCAGGAGCTGTTCGTCCCGCGCGGCGACGCCTGCGAGATCGACCGCCTGACGCTGGAAAACAAGACCGATGCCCCCCGCACGCTGGATGTGTTCAGCTACGTGGAGTTCTGCCTGTGGGACGCCATGGACGACAGCTCCAACTTCCAGCGCAACTTCTCCACCGGCGAAGTGGAGGTCGTGGGCAGCGCCATCTACCACAAGACCGAGTACCGCGAGCGCCGCGACCACTACGCAGTGTTCTGGGCCAATACCCCAGCCACCAGCTTCGACACCACCCGCGACGCCTTCTGCGGCGTATACGGCGGCCCCGCCGAGCCGGAAGCCGTCAAGGCGGGCCGCTGCTCCAACAGCATTGCCCACGGCTGGGCCCCGGTCGGTGCCCACCACTTCCACCTGACCCTGGAAGCCGGGGAGACCCGGACCATCCTCTTCGGTCTGGGCTACATCGAGAATCCCGTGGACGAAAAGTTCACCGCCCCCGGCGTCATCAACAAGACCCGCGCCGAGGCCATGATGGCCCGCTACGCCACCGACGCCCAGGTGGACGAAGCCCGCAGAGCGCTGGCCGACCACTGGGACAAGCTGCTCTCCACCCTGCAATTGCATTCCGGCGACGAGAAGCTGGACCGGATGGTCAACCTGTGGCACCAGTACCAGTGCATGGTCACCTTCAACATGAGCCGCTCAGCCAGCTACTACGAAAGCGGCATCGGCCGCGGGATGGGCTTCCGCGACAGCTGCCAGGATCTGCTGGGCTTCGTCCACATGATCCCGGAGCGCGCCCGCGGCCGCATTCTGGACATCGCCGCCACCCAGTTCGAGGATGGCAGCGCCTACCACCAGTATCAGCCTCTGACCAAAAAGGGTAACCGCGATGTTGGCACCGGCTTCAACGATGACCCGCTCTGGCTCATCGCAGGCACCGCCGCCTATCTCCGCGAGACCGGCGACTGGTCCATTCTGGACGAGTCCGTCGCTTTTGACAACGATGTGAGCAAGGCACAGCCCCTCATGGAGCATCTGCGCCGCAGCTTCCGCTTCACCCGCACCCACCTCGGCCCTCACGGCCTGCCCCTCATCGGCCGCGCCGACTGGAACGACTGCCTGAACCTGAACTGCTTCTCCGAGCACCCCGGCGAGAGCTTCCAGATCACCGGCCCCAGCGAAGGCCCGGTGGCCGAAAGCATTTTCATCGCGGGCATGTTCGTCAAGTACGGCAGCGAGTACGCCGACCTGTGCGACCACCGCAGCCTCCCGGAGGAGGCCGCCGAGGCCCGCGCCGCCATCGCGGAAGTCGAGCAGGCCGCTCTGACCGCCGGCTGGGACGGTGCCTGGTTCCGCCGCGCCTACGATGCCTTTGGCCAGCCCATCGGCAGCAAGGAATGCGACGAGGGCCAGATCTTCATTGAGCCGCAGGGCATGTGCGTCATGGCGGGCATCGGCAAAACGACCGGTCAGGCCGAGCAGGCGCTGAGGAGCGTGGAAGAGCGGCTCGACACCCGGTACGGCGTCGTTCTGCTCCAGCCCGCCTACACCACCTACCGCCTCAACCTCGGCGAGATCTCCAGCTACCCTCCGGGATACAAGGAGAATGCAGGTATCTTCTGCCACAACAATCCGTGGATCAGCTGCGCCGAGACCGTGCTTGGCCACGGCGACCGCGCCTTTGAGGTCTACAAGAAGACCTGCCCCGCCTACATCGAGGACATCTCCGAGATCCACCGCACCGAGCCGTATGTCTACAGCCAGATGGTCGCCGGCATCGACGCCCCGACCTTCGGCGAGGCAAAGAACAGCTGGCTGACCGGCACCGCCGCCTGGACCTTCTTCAACGTCAGCCAGTACATCCTCGGTGTGCAGCCCACGCTGGACGGCCTGAAGATCGACCCCTGCATCCCACACACGCTGCCCGGCTTCACCGTCACCCGCCGCTACCGCGGGGCCGCGTACCACATCCGGGTCGAGAACCCCGACGCCGTGCAGAAGGGCGTGAAGCGCGTCACCGTCAACGGTTCTCCCATCCCCGGCAATGTGCTCCCCATCGCCGCCCCCGGCGAGACCGTGGAGGTCACGGTGGTCATGGGATAATTTTGGATAGACAAACCCCCGGCCAGAGACTCCAACATCTCTGACCGGGGGTTCTTTTTGCGCTTTCTTACCAGCGCGTCATATTCTTTTTTGCTCCTACGTATTTTTTTCTTTACTCTTCATCCAGCGCCCAATGATAGGCGCAGCGCACGGCCTTATTCCAGCCCTTGATGCGCCTGGTGCGCTCCTCGGCCGAGATATCCGGCAGGAAGGTGCGGTCCACCGACCAGTTCCGGACCACCTCATCGGTGGACTGCCAGTAGCCCACGGCAAGGCCTGCAAGGTAGGCCGCGCCGAGGGCGGTCGTTTCCACGCAGCAGGGGCGCTCCACCGGCAGGCTGCTGATGTCGGCCATGGTCTGCATCAGGTAGTTGTTGGCGCAGGCACCGCCGTCCACCTTCAGGGCCTTCATGGCGATGCCGGAGTCGGCTTCCATGGCGTGAAGGACATCGTTCACCTGATAGCACAGGCTGTCCAGCGTGGCACGGATGATGTGATTTTTGTTGCAACCGCGGGTCAGGCCAACGATGGTTCCGCGGGCGTACTGATCCCAGTGGGGCGCACCGAGGCCGGTGAAGGCGGGCACCACATAACAGCCGTTGGTGTCCTTCACCTTCCGGGCCATATACTCGGAGTCGCGGGCTTCTTCCAGCAGCCGCAGCTCGTCCCGCAGCCACTGGATGGCCGCACCGGCCACGAAGATAGAACCTTCCAGCGCATAATTCACGCTTTTTCCGCTGCTGCACGCAATGGTCGTGACAAGGCCGTTTTTCGAGACGACCGGCGTTTTGCCGGTGTTCATCAGCAGAAAGCCGCCTGTGCCGAAGGTGTTCTTCGCCTCACCCGCCGAAAAGCAGGTCTGCCCGAAGAGCGCGGCCTGCTGGTCGCCCGCTGCGCCTGCAATTTTGATGCCCGAACCAAAGTGCATCGGGTCGGCCTCCGCGTAGAAGCAGCTGGACGGCATGGGCGTGGGCAGCATACAGCGCGGGATGTTCAGCTCTTGCAGGATGTCCTCATCCCACTCCAGCGTGTGGATGTTGAACAGCATCGTGCGGCTGGCGTTGGTGTAGTCGGTCACATGGACCCGACCGCAGGTCAGCTTCCAGATGAGCCAGGTCTCCACCGTGCCGAACAGCAGCCGCCCGGCCTCGGCCTTTTCCCGTGCGCCGGGCACGTTGTCCAGGATCCATTTCAGTTTGGTGGCGGAGAAGTATGCGTCAATGACCAGACCCGTCTTTGCCCGGAAGGTCTCGGTCAGGCCCCGCGCCTTGAGCTCATCGCAGTAGGCGCTGGTGCGGCGGCACTGCCAGACGATGGCATGATAGACCGGCTCCCCGGTCTCACGGTCCCAGACGATGGTGGTCTCGCGCTGGTTCGTGATGCCGATGGCCGCGATATCCGACGCGCTGGCCCCGATCTGGTTCATGGCCGAGAGCGCCACGCCCAGCTGCGTGGTCCAGATCTCGTTTGCGTCATGCTCCACCCAGCCCGGCTTCGGGAAATACTGGGTGAACTCTTTCTGCGCCACGCTGCACATCTCGCCCGCCTTGTTGAACAGGATGCAGCGGTTCGAGGTCGTCCCAGCATCCAGCGCCATGATATAGTTCATATCCACGTTCCTTTCTTACACCACATCCCTTGGGCTTCCTGGTCGTGTCTGTGTGGTTGTATTATAACGCACCATCCGCGCGATTGCAACGCATCTGAACCCGCTCTGCAAAATCTTCAAATTCCGTATTGACAACTCACCGTTGTTGTTTTATACTGATTTCACACACAAATGCGGCCATTTCACAACCAAAAGGAGGTAATTCGAATGGATCATTCCCCCTAGCATCGTTTTCCCTGCACAGGGCAGCGTTCTGCTTTTTCCTGTTCCTGCTTGCACTCGATTCACTTTACAGATGGGAGGTTTTCTATGATCGAACAACAAATCACGCTCTGCTCCAACGGCCGCGCCGTCCTTTCGGGCTATTCCGGCGGGCTGCTGCTTGGCTACGCGCACAACACCGGCGTCTATCGGCTGCGGGTCGTCTGCTCCGGCGAGTGGGACGGCACCACCGTTGTGGCGTTCTGGCATCTGCCCAGTCCGGCCGAGCCGCTGACCACCCTTGTGGCCGACGGAGCCGTCGAAGTGCCCGCCCTCGTCACCGCGCAGGGCGGCAGCGGGACCGTCACCTTTGAAGGCTCCGACGGCACCCGCACCGTGACCAGCGCTAGTGTCCCGTACCGCGTGCTGACCAACTCCGGCACCACGGACCCAACCTTGCCCGAACCGGGCACCCCGGCGTGGCAGCAGTTTTTGCAGCAGGTCAAGCGGGAGCTTCGCAACGCCGCATCCGGCCTGTCCGACGAGGAGCGCGGGCTCATCCTTGCGCTGTTCCGCCATGCCGTCTACGACAACGGCGAGATGCTGCCCCACTATAACGCCTTGGCCGCACTCTGGAGCGGCAGCAGCCTGCCCGATGTCCCGCCCACGCCCAGCCAGCCGGACACACCAAATCCCCCCAACAACGGCCTGCCGACGCCGCGCTATAAACTGGCGGCTCCGAAGACCTTTGTACCGGCCAACAAAGAATGGATCGACACGGGAATCAAGCCGTTCGCAGCCATCGACACCGGCATGAATCTGACGGTGTACGCCACCTTTACGGTGGCTGACAGTGCAGTCAATACGGTGACAACTTTGCTTGATTGCTTCAGCGATATCACCAACGATCAGAGAGGCATCATAGTTTCAACATGGACCAACGGAACCGTGGGCATGAACATGTTCACCTACGGCAGTCACTTTGTCAAGATCGAATCCGGGAAGAAACTGAAGTTTCTGCTCCAGATCAAGGGAACGCAGTTCCGGTTCCTGTCATACGGTTCCCTGACCGAGTGGAAGAACATCCCGAACTATGCCGCGAACAAGACCGTGGATCGTTCGCTGATCCTTGGTGCTTCGTGGACCGCCGCCTCAGGCGAAACTACGGACGGCAAGGCACGTTTCTTCAATGGCACGGTGTACGACTTCCAGGTATTCGACACGGCGCTGACCGACGCACAGATCACGACCCTGATGGAGGCAAACTGATATGGTATACGACCTGAATGGCACCACCCTGAGCACAGGCGGCGGCAGCGGAATGCTGAACGTGCTGGATCACGGCTTCAAGGGGGACGGCACCACCGACAACCTGGCCGCGTTCAACGCGCTCATCGCCGCGCACCCGGCCGAGACGCTGTATTTCCCGAAGGGCGTGTATGCGTTTTCCGGCAAGCTGGTATTCGACCAGTGCTACATGGAACTGGACAACGCCGAGCTGAAATGCACGGCCAGCACCAAGGTGGACCGGTTCATCGAGATCCGCGGCAAGATGTACCCGCCCGAAACGCCCCAGCAGGACATGTTCATCCGGGGCAACGGCAAGGTCAACGCGAACTTCAAGGCAGACGACTGCATCGCCGTAGCACGGCAGAAATGCACTCTGTTGGACCATATCTCCATCCAGAACTTTCAGCGGTACGGCATCTGCGGCAAGTTCAATGACTTGTCTATGACCACCGGCGACGGCCAGACGGAAGCCAACCTCTCGTATGAGCTGATGGTGCGCAACTGCATGATCGAGTCTTCGCTGGACTACCCGAACGCCGTGGGCATTTATGACACCGGCGATTCGATGTACAGCGACACCGTCATCCTGAACGTGAAGACTGCACTCTCGTGCAACGGCAGCAGCATCTTCCACAACATTCACGCCTGGTGCTTCGATTTCAACTACAGCGACAACGACACCAAAAAGGCCCTGTTGGAGAACACCGTCTTCGCATACATCCGGGGCAACGGCACCCGCTTCTCGGACTGCTACATCGACACCTACCAGAAGGGATTCCAGTTTGGCTCCGGCCAGTATGTCGTTTACATCACGAATCTCAAATGGTACGTTGCTTCCAATACCTGGCCCACCGGCCTGACGGCCTACGTCTTCCCGGCCAGCCCGGCAGGCAAGACGATGTACAAGGTCTTCAATGCGGACATCAACGGTTCGGGCGTGACCAAGTTCAGCGATGTAGACCTGAGCAAGCAGACGAACTGCCGCTGGTACGGCATCGTGCACAACCTGAGCGACGCACCGAGCACTTTGCAGTAAATTTTTGAACGCACTTTACGATCTTTGACCGAATATCCACCCCTGACGAACCGTGGGCGCGGAAGATGCCATTCCGCCGCCCACGGTTTTTTGCGGTTTCGGGCCGTTTGCCCCGCCAAATTGCGATGATTTTGTGAATACATATTGCAGAAAAAGAGGGATGATGCTATTATTAAACTGTTTATACATACCTATTATATGGGAATCCTCCGATTCTACTTTTCGCAACGAAAGGCTGGACCCTGTGAAGATCTTATTCGTCAATAAATTTCTCTACCCCCGCGGCGGTGCAGAGACTTACTTTCTCAGGATCGGCGAGGAACTGACCCGCCGGGGCCACGAGGTCGAATATTTTGGCATGTACGACGAAAAGAACACCGTCGGCAATGCCCTGCACCTCGCCACCACCAATATGGACTTCCACAACGCCGGGCCGGAAAAACTGCTCTACCCCTTCCGCATCCTCTACTCGTTTGAGGCGAAACGGAAGCTGAAGCAGGTCATCGGGCAGTTCCAGCCCGACCTCATCCATTTCAACAACATCAATTTCCAGCTGACACCCTCGGTCATCTGCGCCGGGGCGGAATGCGGGGTACCCATGGTTCAGACGGTGCACGATGTGCAGATGCTCTGCCCCAACCACATGATGATGGAGTTCAACTCCAAAAAGCTCTGCGAAGCCTGCATGGGCAAAAAAAGCAAGTGGCCCTGCGTGAAAAAGCGCTGCATCCACGGCTCGCTGCCCAAGAGCCTCATCGGTGCCGTGGAGGGCACCCTTTACGAGTGCAATCACGTCTATGACAAGATCGACCGCTTCATCTGCCCCAGTGCATTTCTGGAGAAAAAGCTCCTCACCGTCCCCCGCTTCCGGGGCAAGACGGTGATGCTGCACAACTTTCTGAGCCGGGTCGCTGCGGCTGCCCCTGACGAAAAGGGGGATTATGTCCTCTACTTCGGCCGCCTCTCGGAGGAAAAGGGCATCGACCGCATCCTCGAAGCCTGCAAGCTGCTGCCGGATATTCCCTTCGTCATCGCGGGCAGCGGCCCCATGGAGGATCTGTGCAAAAACTGCACCCTGCCCAAAGTGAAGTACGTCGGCTTCCAGACCGGCAAAGCGCTCGAAGACCTCGTGGCCGGGGCGCTGTTCACCCTGCACCTGTCCATTTGGTACGAAAACTGCCCGCTGGCTCTGCTGGAATCCCAGTCCCTCGGCACCCCGGTGCTCTGCAACCGGATCGGCGGCATCCCGGAACTGGTGGAAGAGGGCCGCACCGGCATCCTGAACGACACCTTCACCCCGGCCGCCTACGCAGAAAAGATCCGGGCACTCTATGCAGACAAGTCCCTGCTGGCCGAGATGTCGGCCCACTGCATCCAGAAGAAAGACCGTATGATGACGCTGGAGCGCTACTGCGACCAGCTGCTGGCCCTGTATGGCGATGTGGTGAAGAAAGCCTGATGAATCGGAATTTTTTCTGTATTATCAACTGAATGTAAAGGAGCGACGTCTATGAACGATCTGCTGCGAAAGACCCGGCGCGCCTTCCATCTGCTGCGGGAACTCCTGAAATATGAAACTGCCACCTGCTGTGCTGCCGTTCTGAAGTGCTGGAACAAGGATTACCGGCATGTCTGGCTCGTCTCCGAGCGGGGCCGCGAAGCGCGGGACAACGGCTACCACATCTTTGCCTACCTGAACCGGGAGCATCCTGAATTGAACAGCTGGTTCGTGGCAGACCCCACCCTGCCGGACTATGAGCGGGTGCAGGCGCTGGGCCGGGTCGTGCCCTACCGCAGCTGGAAGCACTATCTGCTCTGCGCCGCATCGGAGATGAAGATCAGCACCCATGTGCTGGGCTACACCCCGGAGATCGACAGCTACTACATGCTCGACAAGCTCCATGTGGTCCATGGCCCCCGCGCCTTTTTGCAGCATGGGGTCATCATCGACGACATGAAATGGTATCACTACCCCAACATCCGCACCGACCTTTTCGTCTGCTCCCTGCAAAAAGAACGGGATTTTGTAGAATCCGCCTATCATTATCCAGCTGGTATTGTCAAACGGCTGGGTCTGTGCCGGTTTGACGCCCTGCTGCGCCCCCACGAGACCAAGCGCCAGCTGCTGCTGATGCCCACCTGGCGCACCTACGCCATCGAGCGGAAGACCCAGGCCGAGTTTGAGCAGAGCGACTATTTCCGGCACTGGCAGGACGTCATCTCCAGCCCGGAGCTGGAGGCGCTGCTGGAGAAGCACGGCTATGAGGCCGTCTTCTACCCTCATTTCGAGGTGCAGCGTTTTCTGAGCAGCTTCCACACCGCCAACCCGCGGGTGAAGATCGCGGCGCTGGGCGAGGCCGATGTGCAGACCCTTCTGATGGAATCCGCCGTCATGGTCAGCGATTTTTCCAGCGTACAGTTCGATTTTGCCTATATGAAAAAGCCCCTCCTCTATTACCAGTTCGATGAGGCGCAGTATTGGGGCGTGCACCACGACGTCGGCTACTTCAGCTACCGGGACGACGGCTTCGGGCCTGTGGTCACCGAGCAGGCAGCGCTCTTCCGGGAGCTGGACCGCGCTCTGGCCCAGAACGGCACGATATCCCCCTTCTACGCAAAGCGTGTGGACGCGCTGTTCGACCAGGTGGATGACCAGAACTGTGCCCGCAACTATCAGGCCATCGTGGAGCTTTTGAACTGAACGAACGCGAAGAGCCGCGGCTTGCCCGCAGGCTCGCACAGGAGGGCAGATGCAAAGTTTTATAAAACTACTCTTTGGGGGATATGGCAGCGGAAACTGGGAGTATCTTGCGCAGCATGGAGGAACACAATTCCTGAAGCGGAAATCGGCGCAGCGGCCGTTCTGGCTGCTGCTGCTCTACATTGCCATGATGGGCATCGGGTTCTGGTACCGCGGCATGGGCCTGCCCTGGTTCATGAAGTACCTGGTGCAGGCCGCCGTGGTCGGCCTGGCCGCCTGTTTTCTGCTCATCACCGGAGACTTCAACCGATTGCCCCTCATCGAGGAATATTACATCATCTTTCTCATCCCCTTTGTGATGATGGCGGCGTGGTCCATGCTTGTCTGGTCGCTGGATTTCCAGCAGCTGAACTACATGTCCCGCGGGTGTTCCACCATCCTCTACCACATGATCTCGCTTACCTCGATGTGCGCAGCCGTGTATCTGTTCGGCGGCAAAGCCATCGACTACACCTTCTACGGCATGTGCATCGCCAATGTCTGCATCCTGGTGTTCGACAGCCTCCGGCCTTACGGCCTGAGCGAGTTCATCACTGGCTTCATCGCTTTTGCCAAATCCGGCGGCGTGGACACCAATGCGCCCATCAAGGCGCTGGAAGTCCACGACCTGACCTTCGGGTTCGGTCTGATGGTCCTCTATTACGCCCTCTTTGAAAAAGGTTGGCGGCGGGTCGTCCATCTCACACTGGCGGCGGGCTTCTTCTATCTGGGTCTCAAGCGCATCGCCCTCATCGGTATGCTCGGCGTACTGGTGATGCACCTGTTCATCACCCGGCTCAAGCCCAAGGGGCAGAACTTTGTGCTCCATTCCATCTCCATCTTCGCCATCGCCGCCTGCCTGTTCTACGTCTTCTTCATCTGGTCGGGCCTGTTCAGCTGGACGGTGGACACCCTGGGCATTGACACCATGGGCCGCAAAGGCCTGTACGAAGCCTTCACCGACCTGTATTCCTTCAGCCCCACGTTCCGCGGCTACGGCATCGGCTGGGTCACGCGGTATATCAGCATCATGAACGCAGCGGGCATCGGCGTCTTTGGCACCCACGACTTCGGCGGGATGCACAACGACCTCGTGACCATGTACATTGAGCTTGGCTTCTGGGGCTTTTCCTTCTGGATCTGGCTCAGCTGGCAGGGCAAGGTCGTCTGGTGCCAGAAGCAGTACGGCACCGAGACCGCTTTCCTGCTGTTGTACTGCACCATTTATGCGTTTGTGACCTACGCGACCGACAACACCGCCTTTTACTGCTATATGAACACGATCTTCATGCTGCTGCCCATCGGCCACGCCATGAAGCTGCTGGATCGAAACGAGGTGATCTACAACCATGCCATCTCCCAAAACAAACCAACCGAACCGCCCGCAAAAAAGTAAGTTCTGGGCGCTGGTCGAGCTTCTCTTCCAGGGGCTGTGGAAGCACCGCCTCCTCTACCTGGCCCTCATCCTTCTGGTGATGTGCTCCACCAGCTTTGTGATGTACCACCTGAAAGCCCGCACCGCAAAGATGATGATCGCCCTGAACTACGAGGAAGCCACCAGAGGGCTTTACCCCAACAACACCCGGTTCAACATCTCGCTCATCAAATCGGACGACGTGCTGGACCGCGCCATCGCGAAGGCCGGCCTCGAAGGCCAGGTCACCGCGCAGGATATGGCCGAAAACATCACGGCCTGGGCTTCCAACGTCAACGGAATGCAGCTGCCTTCCGACACCACGAGCTATAAGATCGCCACCACCTACACCATCACCTACGAAAAGAACGACGAGATCGGCCCCCGCATCTCGGCCAGAGATATGCTCGGCCTGATCGTCGAGTCCTACAAAGAGGTCTTCTACGAGGACTATACCTACGTCGAGATGGGCATCTCCCCCGATTGGTCCGAGTGCGACAAGCAGGAGTACATGGAGATCGGCTCCTTCTTTGATAAGGAGTGCCAGAAGCTCCACCGCTTCCTGAACACCAACGCCAAGGAGAACGGCACCTTCCGCTCCGAACTCACCGGCGAGACCTTCACCTCTCTGCGCCAGAAGGTGGACAATTTCACCAGCATCGACCTTGAAAAATACGATTCCTATGTTTTGCAGAGCGGCCTCTCCAAAAACCGGGAACGCTACATCAGCAAGCTGGAATACCAGAACTTTCTGAAAAACATCAGCTACCAGAAACTCATGGCTGAATACCAGAACCGCCTGCACACCATCGAGATCTACGATTCGGCCCTGACTGCCGTTGTTCTGATCCCCACGCTGGACACCCAGAACAACTTCTATATGTCCCGCACCAAGGTCGCCATCGACTACCAGGCCTCGGCGGCCGAGAGCGCCAACGACTCCGCCAACGATACGATGGCCATCATCCAGAAAAACGAATACGCCATCCGCCAGATGAATGCCCAGACGGCCAATACGCCTTCCAGCGTTGCAACCGCCGAGAGCATGATCCAGGATATGAAGCAGAAGCTGGAGAACCTTATCGAGACCTCCCGGATCCTCAACAAGGAATACATCCGCTACAAGACCAAAAACTACCTGACCATCAGTTTCGAGAAACGTTCTCTGGCCGACGAGCTGAGCATCAAGTGGATGATCCTGGCCGACGGTGCCGCTTTCTGCGCGCTCTGCGCCTGGGTCCTCGCCAAGAGCAAAGTCATCCGCGATAAGGACAAAACGAAATGAAAAGCTTTAACATCATCCGATATCTGAAAAAATGGTGGCCGCTCATCGCGCTGATGTCGTTCTGTGCGGGTGTGTTCTTCATGCGCTATGCCACCAGCAATCAGGCCTATACGGCGCAGTCCATCATCAAATACAACTACTCCCAGGCCGAGGACGGCAAGACCCCCAGCGGCGGCGAACTGGATGTTTCGGAGATCTTCTCTTCCTCCGTCGTCAAGCAGGCCATTGAAAATCTGGACCTGACCGTCAACGTGGATACCATCCGCTCCGGCGGCACGGTCACCCCCATCGTGCCCGACGATGTGGCCAAGACCCAGGCGGCCAAAATTGAAAAAGGTGAGGACGTGGAGGAATACCAATCCACCGAATACCTCGTCACGCTCTCGCTCAGCAGCAATTACAACACCGAGTACGCCCGCACCATGCTGGATGAGATCCTGAGCTGCTACTTTGCCAGCTTCGGCGAAAAATACGTGGACTATTACACCATCCCCAACAATGCCTCCACGCTGGACGGCCATGGCTACGACTACCTCGAACAGGCGGAGATCCTGAAAAACACCGTTTCCGAGATCTCCTCCAACCTCATCAACTGCCAGAAATCGCACCCGGAGTTCATCTCTTCCCACACCGGGATGTCTCTCTCGGACCTGCTCGATGAGTACAACTACGTCGGCGACGTTGAGATCCCCTATCTCTTCTCCGAGATTTTGGGCGGCAAGCTGACGCAGAACCGGGAAGTCCTGCTCAAAAAATACCAGGAGCGCTACAACACCTACATCATGGACGGCGATGTGGACACCGAGAAGGTCGCCGCCGTACTGGAAGTCATCCAGAGCTACGGCAACAAGAACAAGGACGGCTCCCTCTACTATCAAAGAGGAGCCCGGACCGGCACCGAGGATGACGCCGGCGGCTTCGTGCTGAACGATGTCTACGAGTATGACACCAAAGTAGACCGCACCACCGTCTACGACACCCTCATCAGCGACTACGTGACGATCCTGAACCGCAAGTCCAGCAACGTCATCGACGCTGCCTACTGCCAGTATATCATCGACGTGTTCCAGGATGCATCCGACTCCACGGACGTTTCCAGCAAGAACAAGGCCTTCTCCCAGCAGTCTGTGGAGCAGGAGATCGACGCCCTGCAGAGCCAGCTGAACTCCCTGTATGAGAGCCTCTCCATCACCATGAAGGAGTACAACGAATACTGTGGCGCGGTCAACCTGGGCGTTCTGGCCAGCACCACGGTCAGCGAGAAGATCAACGTCAAGCTGTATATCCTGCTGGGCGTTGCGGTCTTCTTCATCCTGGGCGTCTGCGGCGCCATCCTGCTGGGCCGTATCCAGGACTTTGTGGAATACCTGTTCTTCACCGAGCAGTCGCTGGATATGCCCAACCGCACCGCCTGCGATCTGTTCATCCGGAACAACAGCAGCCGCGTCCTGCCGGACGATACCGTTTGTGTGGTGGTAGAGCTTGCCAACCTGAGCCAGATCAACACCGCCTACGGCCGCGAACGCGGCAACGCGATGCTGGACCAGTTTGCCGGCTTCCTGAAGGAAGCCTCGGCCACCTGCGGCACCGTCTATTACAACGGCGGCCAGCAGTTCATCGGCTTCTTCGACCAGTGCCGGATGGAGGACGCTGAGAGCTTTGCCGATTACTTCCACCGCCTCATCGCGGCCTACAACGCCGAGAGCACCGAGGCGACCTACGAATACGCCATCGGCATTTCGGAGAGCAAGGCCAACAATGCCTATTCCATCCGCGCACTGCTGCGTGAGGCAATGCGCTCTAAAACCAGACAGGAGGGATAATCTATGGCTTCTCATTACGCACCCCGCAAGGCCCGTTTCGGCCCTTTGAAAAAAATCGTCCTGGGCATCCTTCAGTTCGTGTTGGGGCTGGCGGTGCTGCTGGCGGCCCTGTGGGGCATCTTCACCCTTATTGCAAAGCATCAGAGCTTTGTCGAGAGCTACTATCAGGTCCAGTCCGACAAGCTGACCTCGAACGTCCGGGTCGTTCAGCTGTCCGATCTGCATCTGCATGAGTTCGGCGACCACAATGCGGATCTGATCGAGCGGATCACCGCGCTCAAACCGGATATCATCGCCATCACCGGCGACATGAACGACAAACTGGTGGACGACTATTCTGTCGTCACCGACCTGTGCACCGAGCTGGTCAAGATCGCACCGGTGTACTACGTGCCCGGCAACCACGAATGGCCCAAGATCGTTTTTCACAACTCCCCCATCGGGACAGATCTGGAGGCCATCGGCGTCCACTTCCTGGCAGACGAGACCGAGACGCTGGAGGTCAACGGCAACACCATCGCCATCGGCGGCGTGGCCGAAGCACCCGCTTCCTACGAGCGGTACGCCAGTGCATATTTCGAGAGTTTTGAGCAGCTGGATGCCTTCAAGCTGCTGCTGGTCCACTACCCGGAGTATTTTCTGGAGGACGGCTTCTTCTCTGACGTGCCGGTCGATCTGGCGCTCTGCGGCCACGCCCACGGCGGGATGATCCGCATCCCCGGCATCGGCGGGCTTTACACGCCGGATCAGGGCGTTCTGCCCACGCTGACCGAGGGTCTGCACCAGATCGGCGACACCTCCCTCGTCATCAGCCGCGGTCTGGGTGACGGCAAGGGTACGCCGGTCCCCCGCATCAACAATCCGCCGGAGCTGGTCATCGTGGACATCAACTGGTTCTGAGAACGTTCTATCCTGCCAAATGGCAGCAAAACGCCCCCTGGTATCGCTGCGATACCAGGGGGCGTTCTGGTTTTACCATCTCACAAAAGGGGCGGGGCCGCCCACAGCGGCGTCGGGGTCTATGCCAAAACCGAAGTCCAGCTCTTCCGGCGGGGCTGCGGCTGCTTCCTCGTCCGCAACGGCTGGGGCATCGTCTACGGCATCCGCATCATCGGCGGGGCCTTCCTCGTCTGCGGGGTCGGCGTCAGGGTCTATGCCAAAGCCGGGGTCCAGCTCTTCCGGCGGGGTATCGGGGTCAGTCGGGACAAAGGGTTCGTTGTCTACCACAGGCTTCAGGTGGTCGGGCTTTTTCCACTGGGCGTAAAGGTCTACCGTATCGCCCGCTGCCCAGTCGGTTATGGGCACGCCGTTTACCCTGTACAGTCTGCCTGTGCCGTCCGGTTCTGTGTTCCAGCCCACAAAAACGTAGCCGCTGCGCTTAAACATACAGTTGCGCAGAACAACATCCTCGCCGGGCTGGTAGCTCACAGTCTTTACCGCTCCCTCAAGGGCATCGTCTACGTCCTCCAGCAGGGGATCGGGGTCAAAGCCAAAGGTATCGTCCATATCATCCAGCAGGGGGTCGGGGTCAAGGTCAAGAGCAAGCTCCTCATTCGGGTCAAAGTTTGCGTGGTAGCGCAGGGTCAGGGCTTTCCTCGCCGGGGCTCGGTTCGGGCCGGGCTTGGAGGTGGAGTTGGAATTATTATTAAACGCCACTCGGACAGGGTCGCCGATGTAACCATCACCAGCAAGAACGCCTTCACTCGTATAATAGTGAATGTCGGTTTGCTTTCCGGTCATGTAGCTCGTATACGGATCTGCGTTAAATTTCATGATAGTGGCGTCCGAAAGCCAGCCTTGGAAGGAGTCTCCCGGTGTAAGCGATTTCAAGAGAACAACTTCCATCGCGATATACGGCGAAATCCCCTTCATGTTGCTGACCGTATATTTTGCGCCGTAGTTCAGACCCACCTGACAATGGGACTTTCCGGTTACGCCCAAACCGGATATGCCATCTATCGTGACATCAAACGTTCCAAATTTATTTTCATTGGCTTTTGTTGAAATTGCGTTGACATGGTCTGTATCTGTGTCCGCGCTGATAACCGATAGCAAATACCGCCTACGCTGAATCGTCAGCGTGCGTTTGCCCTTTTTCAAGTCCGCCGCACTGATTTTGTTCTCAAAACCGTTGCCTATCTTCCAGACAAAATTGTTGTCAACCTCCGTGCGGGTATCCCCTGCGGCGGCTTTTGCGGCGTTGGTTGCAGCGGTAATTTTCTCCTGTACAACAGAGTTTGTCAAATCCAGCGTCCAGTCTGCGCCATCTGCTACCACTTGTTTTTCGAGGGTAAAAGAGTATTTATCATCCATCGTACCGCCACGCGTGGCAACGGGGCCCGAACCATCGTTCGTGGAGTAGCCCTTTTCGTCCTCAAACTGCACGGTGATATTATAGCCCCACTGGGCGTAAAGGGTGCGGCATACGGTCTGACCATCTTTGTTTGGCAAAGTATCGTTATGCGACGTGCTCGGTTTAGGAGTAGGCCACTCAACCTTGCTTTCAGGCGTACCGGGGGCATAGAGCTTCGTCTGACCGGCGATATAGTCCTTGGTGGTGCTCCAGCCCGCAAACTCTTTTCCGGCAGGCGCAGTAAATTTACAGCCTGTAAGTTCGTCGCTTAGGGGGTCTGCCAATGTCATACCGGCTGTAGTATATTGAAAGGTCGTATGCGGGCCGTGGTGAATGTTTGTATCCTCCCTGCCGCCGGTGCCGCCGTTGGCATAATAGGTTATGCCGTCCACAAAACACACATTGTAGCAGTAGCGCGGGAGGGCTTTACCCCCTGCACCATCGTGGACGTTTCCACCCCCGCTTGTGGGGTGCAGAGTTTCATCAACCGGTTTACCTTCCAGCTTGCCTTGGTACACACGGTAGGTCGTTCCGTTTTCGCTTATTGGTGGGTTCGTTTTATATTCCAGCTTATCGTTTGCATAGATGGCAACATTGCCAGCGTCATCCGTATCGTACGCATAGCCGTCCTTCACACGGTGCAGACCCAGCTGGAACTCTGTTCCGTAAGGGAAAGTGCCCCAGTAGTCATCACCCGTGGTATACCAGTACCAAACAGACCAGCTTTTACCATCGGACACCTTAATATTCACAAAACTGGCAATCTTGCCGCCTTGGTTGCCGTCTGCGGGCACGCCGTTTTCATCCTTGTTTGTAATGCCGTTCACATCCAGCCAGCACCACTTGCGCACAAGGTTCAGGTTGACAACAATATCCTTCTTGTCCTCATTATAGTTTTGTTGCAGGTTCAAATCATAGGTCAAATCTTCCCAGCAACGGGTATCTTCGTCCTCAGAAACACTATGTCCCGTCCGGGGGCGCGTCCATGTCCCCGGTGGGCTTCCAACAGGCTTATCGTTTGCAAAGCCATACTCATAGGTATAGACTTCATCCGGTTGGGCATCGCCAATGGGTGCACCATTCGTTCCCACCTTATCCACCATCTTCAGCGCCTGATATTTAGGCGCGTTATCAGCCCTGTTAAAGGAGTTATTTGTCAGCGCCATTTCCTGATGGTAGACGTTGATGGTATAGGTAACGCTTTGTTTCGTGAGATTAAAAGTAAACGTGAGCGTATCGGAGTAAGTGCCGCTCATAGTGGCTTGGCTGGGGTCTGTCACGTTGACAGAAAGGGGGATCTCTGCTGTATCAACCGAGGTAACGCCGGTTACTACATAGTTGATTTCATGCGTGCTTTCATTATAATACCACACCATGTTTTGGGTCGTGTAACCCCCGCCAGCTTCATTTTTCAGCGTATAATCTACCTTCGGCGTATCTGCACCCGCAGCTGCGTCCTGATATTTCAGCTGCCAACTATTTTGCGACGTAATGCCGATATTCAACGTGCGCCACTGCTTCAGTTGTGCCTTAACTTTCAGCTTATCCTTATTCTCCCCGCTATTCACCTCCACGGTGGTGGGGATGGTGACGGTATAGCCATCGTTGGCAAGGTCGCCCACAGTGGTGGTATCCGGCGCAGTGGTGACGTTTGGCTCATCTGCCAGCATCCACGCATCCGCCGCCTCCGGCCCATCGGCAAGCGCAGTTCCACCCACTGCAAGGCACAGAGCCAGCGCAAACGCAAGGCCCAGCAGTTTTTTTGCACAATGTTTCATGGTGTGTGTTCCTCCTTGTGTGGGGTGGCTGTTTTTTGCCGCAAAACTCAAAAAAGGGGAGAGGGAACAGTTCCCGTCTCCCCGTTGGGTTCAGGTATTATTTAGGTTGGGTGGGTTAGGTGATGCTTGCGGTAAAACTCAATTTGCCGTTATAAGTACCAGCCTTTTCAGCGGTAGCACCGTTCTTCGTGTTCAGCTCAAAAATCAATGCCTTATCAGCAGACACAACGCCCGATGCAGCAGACACAACCTTAGTATTATTCGCGGTATCCAATGCTGTAGCGTTGGTGTCAGTTGTTTTTACCGTGTAGTACAGCTTCTGACCATCGGTGGCCTGTGCAGAACTCGCAGTCGTGATAAAGAAGGAACTTTGGGTACTATCATAGTAAGCGTTCTTACTCGAAATCGAAATCGTCAGAGTTTTACCAACATCAATAACGTTGTTCAGGATGCAAACCTTTGTTGCAGTACCAGCAGTATTGTCATCAGCCTCAGTCGGACCGGTTTTAGCTGTATTATCCAGATTTGCATTGACCTTACGAGTTTTGCCAGTGTTTTGATCAACCACGCCCGCATTTTTGCCGAAGTTGATTGATGCCGGAATCGACCACTCATAACTGCTCTCTACCTTATAGGTCACCGTGGTTTCTCCACTGGAAGAAGTCGCACCTGTAGTTGAAGGCTTAACATAATCGTTTGTTGTAACGCCCGCCGCAAACACCGGGGTCGCGCACACGGACACCGCCAGAGAGGCTGCAAGGAGCAGGGCGGCGGCCTTTTTCGTTAACTTCATAATCTTTGTTCGGCAATGGGGCCCGCGGCTGACGGTCAGCCTTGGATCTGCCTACTCCTTTCACACCGTATGGTTTGTTGATCCCCAATTCAGTTCTTTTTTATTGTCAACACTGCCTGTTTTGCCCACCGCAAGGGGGCTCAGCCCACGGTCAGTGTCAGCTTTACG
>ERZ1035006.852-NODE-852-length-22476-cov-10.363276_pt1 | contig 22476 bp, 20 predicted proteins | sample MGYA00520694_ERZ1035006 | MGnify/ENA primary metagenome ERZ1035006 (study PRJEB33766, sample SAMN09781746) | gut metagenome | biome: gut microbiome | host: Homo sapiens | place: Madagascar | study: EMG produced TPA metagenomics assembly of the PRJNA485056 data... | reverse complement strand
CACCAGTAAATATTATTGATGATATTGATACGATAAAACTTTATGAGAATGAAGATCTCAGTACTGAGATAACTGGTTTAGAAAAAGGTACAGACTATACAATTACAAAAGAGGGTAATGGTTTTGTATTAAACTTTATTAGCAATAGTGGTAAAGTAACTAATGCATTTGCAAGTAAGTATGTAGATGGTGGGGTGCTTTATGTATCTTATAAGGCAAAATTGACAATGAATGCAGTTTCTACTACAGCTGGAAATCCTAATACTGCTAGATTGGATTATTCAAACGGAATTTATCCAAGTGCGACTGAAAGTGATAAACCAAACCCAGGAAAAGAACAGGATAAGGCATATATTGAAGACAAGGCTGTAGTTTATACATTCAAGTTTACAATTAACAAAACAAATGAAAGTGGTGAGGCATTAAAAGGTGCACATTTTGCATTATATAAATGTGATGCTTCAGGTTATACAACTGAAAGTGCTGTAAAAGACCACGGAGAAATAGTTAAAAAGTGGGAATTTGATGGAAAGGATGCAATTTCTACATTTATTGCAGATAAACTTGAAGCCGGTTACTATTATCTAATCGAAACAAAAGCTCCAGATGGATACAATTTACTTACAGCGCCTGTAGAGATTAAAGAGCTTAATGTGCAGTATGCGACTAGCTGGAGTACCATGAGCCAATTTGCAAAAGACGGAGAAGGATCATGGCATTTAGTAAAACATGAGAGTAATAGTACAACATTTAATTATAATGATAATGGAACTGTGAAAAAAATTACTGGTGAAATGACAGTTGTTAACAAAAAAGGCTTCGAGCTTCCATCTACCGGTGGTATGGGTACCGTAATCTTCAGCGTACTTGGTATCGTTCTTGTACTCGCTGGTCTGCTGGTAATCACAGCATCCAGAAAGAAAGCTGCAAAATAAGGTTTCCCCAACGATTTCTTCCCCTTAAACGGAAACATTATTTGTAGATAAACAATCAAAACATCCCAAATCTACCTGCGACGATAGATTTGGGATGTTTTTCGCTGACAGTGGAAACTTTCAAGTTGACAGTTCCTCAGTTATGGCATATTATAATAGCAACTAAGGAATGCGGTGAAATTCCATTTGGCGAAACGAAAGCCCCCAGAGATGCGACCTCTGGGGGCTTTCTTGCTCGTCACGGTGAGCGAATCCGTTTAGGCTGTCGCTGCCTATCCTTTACCGTCCAGCCATTTGCATATGTAGTAGCTAACCACACCTGCTAAAATGGGGCGTTCAGATTGAAAGGATGATTTCGGGGAGACGCTCCAGCAATGGTGTCTGACCGTGCGTCCAGCTAAGGGGATATAGTCCGGTGGGTGGAAATCCCATCAAATAAGCTGCTAACCATGGCAGACCCCAATGCGGTATAGGATAAAATAGAGGCTTGTGAAAAGCTGGTTTTGATGTTAAGATGAAATTGGGTTGGGAAGCTTCCGATTTATCATATAGATAGGAAAATCGAAGAAGTCAGTGAGAATTTTAAGGATGAAGCTCATATTATCTACGTAAATTCTAAGAAACAAGAGGATACAGAATTAGGCAGACTGATGCATGATCTTCACTGTAAGAATGCAGAAGATATGCACAGTAAGGTACTTGCTGACAGAGTATACGAATTGAAGGAAACAGAGAAAGGAGTGGAATTCATGTGCCGTGAGATGGAACAGATTTACAGGGAAGGTATTGAAAGCGGTGAGCTGAAAAAAGCAAAAGCCTCAGCATTATCCATGGCTGCGGATGGAATGAAAGTTGATAAAATAGCTCACTATCTTAAGGTAAGTGCTCAAATGGTACAGAAATGGATTGATGAGAGCATGAGTGTTGCACATTAACAAATGATTAATTTTAATGGAGCTACCAGGGGATACGAATTCTTCTGGTGGCTTTTTTTGTGTGTTGCATGTATATAAAAAACAAAATATGAACATATGTTTAGCACATTGGAGGCAGACGCCAATAGGAATGGAATGCTGGAAATACGGAAATATACATTTTCTGTAGAAGGTGAGACAGAACGATGGTATTTTGAGTGGCTGCGAGATGTAATATTTTTTTTCGTTTTCTTAATTTTCTAACATTTTTCCATGTTTTTTTTCATGGAATTTTCTGTCTGTCTGTGCTAAACTCCCACAGTAGGAGATAGTTTCCTGCTATCATGCAGGGAAGGGATTGATTTTATGAAAAAACCCAGATTGAGTACGATTTTTAGTTTGATTCTGATACTGGCAGGGGTCGGGCTGGCCTCCTATCCGGTGATCAGCAATATACTTGCACAGAAAAACGCCTCCCAGGCCATTGTAAGCTACAACGACCAGGTGGAGGAGATGGATGAAGAGAAGCTCGATGCGGTGAAGGAGTCCATGAAGCAGTACAACGAACAGCTTGGACACGCCGTGATACGAGACGAGACCGGAGAGAACGAGGAAGCCATCAGCCATGTGGACATGGTAGATGTGGGAGAAATCATTGGCTATCTTACCATCCCCTGCATTGACGTAAACCTTCCTATCTATTGCGGAACCACTCAGGACATTTTGGCAAAGGGCGTGGGCTACATCCCGGAAACCTCTTTCCCCCTGGGCGGCGAGAGTACACACTGCGTCCTCACCGGACACCGGGGCCTGCCGGAAGCGAAGCTTTTCACCGACATGGATAAGGTAGAGATAGGAGACCAGTTCTACATCCATGTGCTGGATGAAATCCTTGCATACGAAGCAGACCAGATAAAAGTAGTGGACCCTGACGATACCACAGACCTGGACATTGTGGAGGGAGAGGACTACGTAACCCTTGTCACCTGCACCCCCTATGCCGTAAACTCCCACAGGCTCCTGGTGCGGGGCCACAGAGTAGAATACACAGGCGAAGAAAAGGCAAAGACCGTATCCCAGCTTCAGCCCGCAGCAATGGCAAGAAGACTGGTAGATGTGTGGCCCTGGTTCCTGTTTATGATGGCTGGCGTAATTGCAGCGGAGGGAATCCTTATCCTGCTCATCCTGATCCGCCGTCATCGAAACAAAAAGCGGAATAAAAAGAAATAAAAAGCCTGTTTGCAGTTTCCATCCCTCGCTGTGAGGGACTTATCGATACTTGCTATTCCACTCTTTATGATTCGCAGATGCTTCATAAAGGGTGGATTTCCTCCGGACCGGAGCAAACGGGTCTGGAGCTTTTTACAGTAAAATCTGGAAGGAATGAGAAACATGGAAAATAGAAAAACAGAAGAAATCATGGAAGAAGTGAAAAAGGCCATCCGTGGCAAGGACAGCTGCATCCGGCAGGTAATGACAGCCATTCTTGCAGGCGGCCACATTCTTATCGAGGATATCCCCGGAGTGGGAAAGACCTCCATGGCACTGGCCTTTGCCAAAGCAATGAATCTGGAGCAGCACCGCGTGCAGTTCACCCCTGACATTTTGCCCTCCGATATTATGGGCTTTTCCATGTATGTAAAGGAAAAAGAGAGCTTCCTTTACCAGCCAGGCGCTGTTATGTGCAACCTGTTCCTTGCCGATGAGATCAACCGAACCTCAGCCAAGACCCAGTCTGCCCTTCTGGAGGTCATGGAGGAGGGAACGGTAACCGTAGACGGAGTGACAAGGAAGGTACCGGATCCCTTTATCGTTATCGCAACAGAGAACCCCATCGGCTCCGCCGGAACCCAGATGCTTCCGGAATCCCAGCTGGACCGTTTCCTGATCTGTATTCAGATGGGATACCCTTCCGAAGAGGATGAAATCGAAATCCTGATGGCCCAGTCTGAGAAAAAGACCATCGAAGAAATCCAGCCAGTGGTAGATGCCGGTATTCTGGCCCAGATGCAAAAGGAGGTGGCACAGGTGTTTATCCATGAGACGGTGTGCCGCTATATCGTAGAGCTGGTGAACGCAACCCGCTCCCATGAACTGGTAACACTTGGCCTCAGTACCCGTGGTGCCCTGGCCATCACGAAGCTTGCCAAGGCAAACGCCTATATGGAAGGCCGGAATTTCGTCCTTCCCAGGGATGTGGAGATGGTTTTCCCGGCAGCTGCAGTCCACCGTCTGAAATGTACCACAAGAGCGAAAATGAAGGAAGGGGCATCCCTGCAGATCGTAGAGGAAATCCTGAAATCTGTGAAGCAGCCCAGACCGGAGAAGAAGCAATGAAAGGGAAAATCCTTTATATGTTCCTGCTTCTGGTGACCTTGTGGGTGGCAGTGACCACAGACAATGAATTTTCCAGGTTCCTTTTTGTGTTTGAGCTTCTCTTCGCTGCCTGTATGGGAATCTGGGTTCATGTGATGGCAGGGAAAATAAAAGCATCGTTTGCAATAGAAAGGGCTGCTGTGTTCCGTGGTGAACGTGACGGCATTACCCTTTCTTTTCAAAATCCTACCGTATTTCCGGTGGGAGATATCCGTATCACTGCCAGGATCACAGGGGGTGGTGAGGTCATCGGGCATACCGGCGTTGGGGCAGGAAGCCGGGATTCCTGGAACCTGCAGGTCCAGCCGGTCCACTGCGGGGAAGCCCAGGTGACAGTAACCGAGCTTCGGATCTTTGATTATATTGGTCTTTTTTCAGCCAGACTGAGAACCTCCGGGAAGAAGGGCATTGTTTTTGGCGGTACGATCACAATCCTGCCGCAGGTTCATCCCCTTCATCTGGAGGCGCCTCCCTCCTTTGTGGGAGAGCGTGAAAGGAGTCAGGAGCTGGTAGTGGACCGCATTGGAATGGACAGCCAGGAGATTTTTGATACCAGATATTACCGGCAGGGAGACCTGCTGAAAAACATTCACTGGAAGCTCAGTGCAAAAGCAGATGATCTGCTGGTAAAAGAGTTCAGTATGCCTGCCGACCAGTCAGTGGAAATTTATCTGGATATGGGAGAACCGGAAGCGGAGCAGCCAAAAGCGAAGAAAGCTCCGGCGGGCCAAAAATCCACAGAAGAGTCACCTTCAGAACCGGCAGCAAAGAAAAAGACGGCAGTGCAGCCGAAATCCGCCTCGAAAGAAGCACGGAACCTTGCTGCCCAGGCAGAGCTTTTGGATGCCTTCTGGGATCTGGCCGCTTCCGCCGGCAGCTACCTGTCCCGGCGGAGCATCCCCTTTGCCTACACCTGCAGCCTGAAGAAAGGAGAGCCTCTTCGAGTGCCTGTTGCAAACGAAGAAGGGCTTTATCCGGCCCTGGAAGGTCTGGTAGGACTTACTTTGCAGGACTGCATCTCCGGTGCGGATTCCCATTATGCCCAGGGAGAGACGTCCCTTCGCATCACCCTGGACGGTCAGATTTACGAAGGTGAGAAATCCCTTCCATATAGAATACAGGAGCTGCAATGAAAAGAAAGAAGAACCAATCACCTGTAAAAAAACAGAATATGGAAGTGCTTGTCCTGGACAGTGAATACCAGCCGGCGCCAGCAGCGAAAAAAGGAAAAGACCTCAAGTCCTGCTGGTCCTTCCTGGCACTTTTTTTCACGGTAGCCATCCTTCTGGGAAGCGTTCTGTCCGCCTTTTCCATAAAGCTCTCCTGGCCCCCCATTGTTATAGGCATCCTTCTGTACAGCCTGCTTTTCACCTGGCTTTTCCTGGAAAAAAGGCTGGACGGGAAACGGATTTTTGCAGTTTTATTCCTGATCATCCTGTACGGAGTCCTTTGCTTTGTTTTTCAGGATCAGATCACCAGCGGCTTTTACCAGACCGCAGACAGGGTCATCCGCAGGATCAATCAGGCCTACGGCGGCAATCTGGGCTCCTTTGGAGCGGCAGGAACCAGCCCCCTTTATTTCTGGCTGTGCGTTCTTTTTCCGGTTACCGGGGTCCTGGGCGGAAGCCTTGTGAAAAACCAGAGATGGCTGCCTGTGCTGGCAGTCTTATTTCCTGTGGCAGCCCTTACCATGGCAGCAGGAGGCAGGCCCGGAGCCCTGTGGCTCTATCTCTTTATGCTGATGGTCCTCCTTCTTTTTACAGCGGGAAGGAATCATCTCCCAGGCTGGAAAACGGCGGGGATGGCGGTATTTCTGGCAGTTGTGATCTCTGTGCCGTCCTGGTACCTGGCAAGGCCCCTTTTGTCTGCACCGGCAGCCGCCTTTTCCAGGACAGCCCTGCGCCTGCAGAACCATCTCCTCCAGTCCCTATGGCAGATTTTGCCCAAAATATCCGGCGGTAACCTGCAGCTTTCTCTGGAGGGCGTAGGAGGCGGTGTGGAGGATGGCCAGCTGGGAGCCGTAGATGGCTATTATTTTACCGGCGTGAATGCCCTGAAGGTGACCAGTGTCCAGATGCCTCAGGAAACCGTTTATCTGAAGGGCTTTATCGGGGAAACCTATACAGGCAGCAGTTTTGTTTCCGAGAACGAGGAGAATTTCCAGAATGCTGCGGCTTCCTGGAAAACAGAAGGGCAGTCCTCCACCTATGTGCAGAATCTGCCTTTTCTCAGGATGCTTTACTACGAGAATTATGGCGGGGAGCAGGAGAACGCTTCCTCTGCGATTTCCGGTGAGGTGCAGACCACTGCCAACACCATCACCGTAGAAAACCTGAATGCCAACAGCCAATATACCTATGTGCCTTACAATGCTTTCCTGAATGATAATTACCAGATTGAGGGAGGAGATGCCTCTGTTGCCGGGCAGACGGTGCAGGACGATATTTTTTCCTGCTACTGGAGAAGTGACTACCAGAAGGTGATGGAGGGCTGCCGTGACGGCGAAAACACAGATGGCGTGTTAAACAGTCTGGAGGCTTCCTACCGGTCCTTTTGCAATACCTACGACCTTCAGGTGCCGGAAACAGGCCTGGAGCAGCTGGAAGAAGAGTGCAAAAAGACAAAGGAAGAGGAGCATTGGGGAGAGTCTGAGATGGGCGCAGACCGCCCGGACTGGGACATTGCAGAGGAATACGAGGAAATCCGCCAGTATGTGATCAGGCGGCTGCTAAGTCAGTGTGACTATGAGCTGGATGTGGATAAGCTTCCGGAGGGGCAGGATTTCGTGGAAACCTTTCTTTATGATACCAGGGAAGGCTACAGCATGCATTTTGCAGCTGCGGCAACCATGATGTTCCGAATGTTCGGGGTTCCTGCCCGGTATGTGGTAGGCTACGTGGCACAAAAGGAGCTGTTTACCCCGGATGAAAATGGCTCCTATACAGCCATCCTGGAGGATGACAATGCCCATGCCTGGGTGGAGATTTATGAGCCCTTTCTCGGCTGGGTCCCTGTGGAGGTAACACCTGGAATGGAAGCACAGGTGACAGAAAAAGAGGAGCAGGATCAGGAGAGCGGCGCACCTTCTCCGGAGAAGGCAGAGAATCGTACAGAGGAAAGCCAGGAAGAAAGCACCGGCTTTAAGCTGTTTAGCTGGTTTACCGGAAATCTGGAAAGCATTATGATCGCAGTACAGATTCTTCTTGCTGTGCTGGTGGTTGCTTTCCTGGCCCGGAAAATAAAAAAGGAGCGGAAAAAGCGTCTTGGCATCGGAGAAAAGGAAGCCGGTCAGATTCTTGCCATTTACCGGACCCTGTATGAAAAGCTTGTGAAAAAGGGAATGCCGGAAAGCTGTACCATAACAGACGGGTCTGTGACGGATTACCTGCAGGCACATTACACCGGAATGACAGCGGCAGACCTTCAGAGGCTTCAGACGCTCATCCTCACGGCCAGCTACGGCTTCCAGGAGATTTCCGGAGAGGATGTGCTCTGGCTGCGGCGGTTTGGAGGAAAATTAAAAAAGAAAAAAGACAGATAAAGACATATTTGTATTTTATGCAAAACAATACCGTGTTAACAAGGTAAAGCACTGCAAAAACCTATTGACAAAGCATTACCCCGTTGCTATAATACCACCATGAACAAGGGCGTTCTTCAGAGGGATAACTTTCTGAAGTGCGCCCTTTTTGTTTTCAAATAAAGATCATGCATAATTGTGATGGATGAGGGCATGAATTAAAGGAGAGAAAAGCTATGGGGAATTATACCAGAGAAGAAGTCTTACAAATGGCAGAGGACGAGGACGTAGAGTTCATTCGTCTTCAGTTTACCGATATGTTCGGTACACTGAAAAACATTGCGATCACGGCCAGGGAGCTCCCCCGCGCACTTGATAACGAGTATGTGGTGGACAGCTCCTACATCGCAGGAATTGCCGGAGAAAAGGAGCCGGATATGTATCTCCATCCGGATTACGATTCCTTTACCATTCTTCCGTGGCGTCCGCAGCAGGGAAAGGTTGCCAGACTTCTGTGCGATATTTACCGTTCTGACGGCAGTCCATTGGAGAAAAGCCCGAGATATATTCTGGACCGTGTGGTAAAAAGCGTGGAGGAAGAGGGCTATGTATGTGAGGTGGACCCGGAATGCGAGTTTTTCCTGTTTCACACAGATGACAACGGAGTTCCTACTACCGTAACGCATGAAAAAGCCGGATACCTGGATATCAGTCCGCTGGATCTTGGAGAAAATGCAAGACGGGATATGGTGCTGAATCTGGAGGACATGGGATATGAGGTGGAATCCTCCCATCATGAGACCGCTCCGGCACAGCATGAAATTGATTTCAGATTTGCCGGAGCCAGAGAGATGGCAGATTGTATCATGACCTTTAAAATGGCAGTCCGTACGATTGCGAAGCGTCATGGACTCCACGCCACCTTCATGCCGAAGCCAAGGGCGGAGGTAAATGGTTCTGGTATGCATATACATTTTGCATTATACAAGGATGGAAGGAATGTCTTTTCAGATCCGGCCGATGTAAACGGTCTTAGTGAAGATGCCTATCACTTTATCGGCGGCCTTCTGGCACACAGCCAGGAGATGGCAGCCATCACCAATCCCCTTGTAAATTCCTACAAGAGACTGGTACCTGGTTACGAAGCTCCTACAGAGCTTACCTGGACCAAAAATAACCAGAACTCTCTGATCCGTATTTCAAATCTGAGAAAAGAAAGCCTTGCCATTGAGCTGAGAAGCCCGGATGCTGCGGCGAACCCATATCTGGTGTTTGCAGTGTGCGTGGCAGCCGGAATTGACGGAATCCACAGAAAATTATATCCGACCAAGGCTTCTGACCGTTCTTTCTCAGAGTCTGACCAGAAAGCGATGAACATCGGAAATCTTCCGGAGAATCTGAAGGATGCCATTACCTATTTCGAGCAGAGCACCTGGATCCAGTCTGTTCTGGGCAAGAAATTCTGCGAGGAATATGCAGCGGCGAAGAAAGAGGAATGGCTGAATTATATGAGGCAGGTAAGCGAATGGGAAATCAGTGAATATTTATACAAGATATAAGATAAAGAGAGTGGCACTTCTATGAACAGCAGCATTGTGATTGCATTACCCAAAATTGACGACGCAAAAAAAATACGTACCATATTAAACAGGCACGGATTTCCAGTAGCTGCGGTATGTTCAACGGCTTCAACAGCGCTTTCCAGCATCAGTGAGCTGGAAAGCGGAGTGCTCATTTGTGGATATAAGCTGCCAGACCGGTATTACCGGGACGTACTGGAGGATCTTCCCTCCTCCTTTGAAATGCTTTTGCTGGCTTCCGGAAGGGTAATCGCAGAGGCTCCCACCTCTGTGCTGACTGTGGAAATGCCAATGAAGGCAAGTGACCTGGTAAATACAGTAGACATGATGCTTTCCCAGATTGAAAGGCGGCTGCGCAAAGAAAAGAAGAAGCCCAAACCTCGTTCCTGGACGGAGCAGAATTATATTTCAAATGCGAAATTCCTTCTCATGGAGCGAAACCACTTAAGCGAAGAGGATGCACATCGGTATATCCAGAAATGCAGTATGGATTCCGGCACAAATATGGTAGAAACAGCACAGATGGTTCTGATGCTGTTGTATGACGAGGTATAGAAATGAGCTTATAAGCACCCCGCACATAACCTGCGGGGCTTTATAAATCGCAGAGGAAATGGAGGATGAGGAAATGGAGTTTTTGGATGGAAGTTGGAAAAAAGAAGTGAGCAGCTGGGATGCACTGATCGGAGAAGAGCTTCTGAATCAGGAAGCCATCCTGGAGGGCGCCATTCACAGTATCCGCAACATGGGTGATGTTGCATTTGTAATTATCAGGAGAAGAGAGGGCCTTTTTCAGACCGTGCTGGAAAATGAAAAGGTGGATGTTTCCGTTCACCAGCTGAAGGAAGGCATGGCCGTAAGGGTAAAAGGGATTGTAAAGAAAGAAGAACGTGCACCTCATGGCAGAGAGCTGCGGATCCGGGAGCTTCAGATCCTGTCTGCGCCTGCAGAGCCTCTTCCTCTGGCTATTGACAAGTGGAAGCTGAACACCTCCCTTGAAGCAAAGCTGAACTACCGTTCCCTTTCCCTTCGCAATATCCAGGAACGCTCCAGATTTAAGATCCAGGAGGCGCTTACAAGAGCCTTCCGTGACTATCTGTACCAGAATGGATTTACAGAGATCCACACACCGAAAATTGGTGCAAGAGGTGCAGAGGGTGGTGCCAACCTGTTTAAACTCAGCTATTTCCACAAACCGGCGGTTCTGGCACAGAGCCCGCAGTTTTACAAACAGATGATGGTAGGTGTTTTTGACAGAGTATTTGAAACAGGCCCTGTTTTCCGTGCGGAAAAGCACAACACCAAACGCCATCTGAACGAATATACGAGCCTTGATTTTGAAATGGGATATATTGACGGCTTTGAGGAGATCATGGCAATGGAAACCGGATTTCTTCAGTATGCTATGAAGCTTTTGAGGGAAGAGTATGGAAAAGAGCTGGAGATCCTGAAGGTGGAGCTTCCGGATGCTTCCAGGATCCCGGTTGTCCGGTTTGATGTTGCCAAGGAGCTGGTGGCAGAGAAATACAGCCGCCAGATCCGCAATCCGTTTGACCTGGAGCCGGAGGAAGAGGCATTGATCGGTCAGTATTTTAAAGAGGAATACAATGCGGATTTTGTATTTGTTACCCATTATCCCTCTAAGAAACGTCCGTTCTATGCGATGGATGATCCGGAGGATTCCAGATTTACCTTAAGCTTCGACCTCCTTTTCCATGGCCTTGAGATCACCACCGGAGGCCAGAGAATCCATGATTACAATGCCCTTCTGAAAAAGATTGAAGACAGAGGGATGGAGACCGATGGAATGGAGCAGTATCTGGACACCTTCAAATACGGAATGCCTCCTCATGGCGGCCTGGGAATCGGACTGGAGCGTCTTACCATGCAGCTTCTTGGAGAGGAAAATGTCCGGGAAGCCTGCCTGTTCCCAAGAGACCTGAACCGTCTGGAGCCGTAGGGAGCTGGGAAATGCCGGAACGCTGCCGCCTTGCTGTGCGCAGGTCGGCTCTATGATTGCAGGAGGAAAAAAGATGGCAAAACAGATAGATGATGAAACGATGGAAAATGTCTGCATTCTTGCAAAGCTTTCTCTTACGGAGGAAGAGAAGGAGAAGGCCAAAAGGGATATGCAGGAAATGCTGGATTATGTAGAGAAACTGGATGAGCTGGATACTTCCGGGGTAGAGCCTATGTCCCATATTTTCGGGGACCGGAATGTATTTCGGGAGGATGTGGTCACAAATGGCGACAACAGCCGTGCAATGCTTGCAAATGCACCGAAGGCAAAGGAAGGACAGTATCAGGTTCCAAAGACCATAGGATAGGAGAGGGACACATGGAGTTACGAAAACTGACAGCCTTACAGCTGGCTGATAAAATAAAAAAGCATGAGATCAGTGTCCTGGATGGAGTGAAGGAGGTCTTTTCCCTGATCGAGGAAAAGGAGCCGAGGATTCATGCCTATCTGGACACATACAAAAAGGAAGCCTATGCAAGGGCAAAGGAAGTGGAAAAGGGCATTGAGGACGGTACCTACACAGGTCCTCTTGCAGGCGTTCCCATTGCCATTAAGGATAACATTTGTGTACAGGGAAAGCCAACCACCTGTGCATCTAAGATACTGGAGGGCTTTGTTCCCCAGTACCAGGCAGAGGTAATTGACCGGCTGGAAAAGGCCGGAATGATTCTTATCGGGAAAACAAACATGGACGAATTTGCCATGGGAAGTACCACAGAGACCTCTGCTTACGGAATTACCAGGAACCCGTGGAATCTGGAGCACGTACCAGGCGGCTCCTCCGGAGGCTCCTGTGCGGCAGTGGCAGCAGGGGAGGCCTTTCTTGCCCTTGGCTCTGACACCGGCGGTTCCATCCGCCAGCCAAGCTCCTACTGCGGGGTTACGGGTCTGAAGCCTACCTATGGCACGGTTTCCCGTTATGGTCTGGTTGCTTATGCTTCTTCTCTTGACCAGATCGGGCCTGTTGGAAAGGATGTGGCAGACTGTGCAGCGCTTCTGGAGGTGATCGCAGGTCATGACCCTAAGGACAGCACCTCCATTGACAGACAGGATCTTGATTTTTCCGCAGCACTTTCAGAGAAAATTGCAGGGATGAAGTTCGGCGTTCCGAAGGAATACCTGGCAGAGGGACTTTCCCCGGAGGTTAAGGAAGCGTTTATGGAAGCCCTGAAAACCCTTACCCAGCTGGGTGCCATTGTGGAGTTTTTCTCCGTGAAAACCATGGAATATATGATCCCTGCCTACTATATCATAGCAAGTGCCGAGGCAAGCTCGAACCTGGAGCGCTTTGATGGTGTAAAATACGGCTATCGTGCGGATAAGTATGAGGGACTTCACGATATGTACAAACGCACCAGGACAGAGGGCTTCGGACCTGAGGTGAAACGGCGTATCATGCTCGGCTCCTTCGTTTTAAGCTCCGGCTATTACGATGCCTATTACCTGAAGGCTCTTCGTACAAAGGCGCTGATCAGGCAGGAATTTGACCGGGCCTTTGACAAGTATGATGTGCTTCTTGCACCGGCAGCTCCCTACACAGCGCCGAAGATCGGGGAGAGCTTAAAGGACCCGATGGCAATGTATCTGGGAGATATTTACACAGTTGCAGTGAACCTGTGCGGCCTTCCGGGAATCACCGTTCCCTGTGGGAAGGACAGCACCGGACTTCCTGTCGGAATCCAGATGATCGGCAACTGCTTTATGGAGAAGAAGATCCTGCAGGCAGCCTATGCCTATGAAAAGGCAAGAGGCGAATTTGGGATCCCGGAGGAAGGAGGCAGCAGAGCATGAAACAGTATGAGACAATTATCGGACTTGAGGTTCATGTAGAGCTTGCCACCAGAACGAAGATCTTCTGTGGCTGCTCCACTGCCTTTGGAGGAGCACCGAATACCCATACCTGTCCGGTGTGCACCGGTATGCCAGGTTCCCTTCCCGTACTGAATAAAAAGGTGGTAGAGTTTGCCCTTCGTGCAGGCCTGGCAACGAATTGCAGGATCAATCAGTATTGTAAGTTTGACCGTAAGAACTATTTTTACCCGGACAACCCGCAGAACTATCAGATTTCCCAGCTGTATCTGCCAATCTGCCATGACGGCTTCGTGGAGATTGAGACAGAGGCAGGAAAGAAGAAGGTGCGCATCCATGAGATGCATATGGAGGAGGATGCCGGAAAGCTGATCCATGATGAATGGGAGGACTGCTCCCTGGTGGATTATAACAGAAGCGGCGTGCCTCTGATCGAGATCGTTTCCGAACCGGATATGAGAAGTGCAGATGAGGTTATTGCTTATCTGGAGAAGCTTCGCTGTACCATGCAGTATCTGGGAGTTTCCGATTGTAAGCTTCAGGAGGGTTCCATGCGTGCGGATGTAAACCTTTCTGTCCGTGTGGCAGGAAGTGAGGTTCTGGGAACAAGAACAGAGATGAAGAACCTGAACTCCTTTAAAGCCATTGCCCATGCTATTGAAGGGGAGCGGGAGCGTCAGATCGAGCTTCTGGAAATGGGTAAAAATGTGGTTCAGGAGACAAGAAGATGGGATGATAACAAGGAATCCTCTCATGCTATGCGTTCTAAGGAGGATGCCAAGGATTACCGTTATTTCCCGGATCCGGATCTTCCTCCGATCCATATTTCCGATGAGTGGATCGAGAAGATAAAAGAGGAGCTGCCAGAGTTCCGTGAGGAGAAGGCTGCCCGTTATCAGAAGGAATTCGGCCTTCCGGAGTATGATTCCAGGATCCTTACAGAGTCCCGGCATCTGGCTGCATTGTTTGAAGAGGTGGCAACTCTTTGCGGCAACCCCAAAAAGGCTGCAAACTGGTTTATGGTGGAGGTGCTCCGTCTTATGAAGGACAAGGGTGTGGAGCCGGATAAGGTGCGGTTTGCACCCCGGCACCTGGCTGATCTTCTGGAAATGGTGGAGAAAAAAGAGGTAAGCCCGCAGAACGCCAAGAAGGTTTTTGAGAAGGTGTTTGAGGAAGATGTTGACCCGGTGGCTTATATTGAGGCAAATGGTTTGAAGATTGTAGAGGATACCGGACTTCTTACCAGTACCATCGGCCGTATTCTGGAGGAAAACCCGGGACCTCTTCAGGAGCTGCTGGGCGGCAAGGAAAAGGTTATGGGATTTTTCGTGGGTCTTATTATGAAAGAATTAAAGGGCAAGGCAAACCCGGCAAGTGTGCGGGAGGCTTTGCTGGCAGAAGTAGAGAAGAGAAAATAAAGGGACGAGCCTGCCAGCCGTTTATGATTGACTAGGAGGAAGAAAAAGTGGTTACTGTAAATCATAATTATCTGAAATTACCAGGAAGCTATCTTTTTTCCACAATCGGAAAAAAGGTGAGAGCTTATAAAGAGGAAAATCCGGACAAGGAGGTGATCAGCCTTGGTATCGGAGATGTGACACAGCCTTTGGTACCGGCTATCATCGATGCCCTTCACGGTGCAGTAGAGGAGATGGCTCATGCCGAGACCTTCCGTGGCTATGCACCGGATCTTGGCTATGAGTTTCTGAGAAATGCCATTGCGAAGAACGATTATCAGGACAGAGGCTGCGACATTGCGGCTGATGAGATTTTCGTTTCCGATGGTGCCAAAAGCGATTCCGGAAACATCCAGGAGATTTTCGGCCTGGACAATAAGATCGCAGTGTGTGACCCGGTTTACCCGGTATATGTAGACACAAATGTCATGGCAGGACGCACCGGAGCATACAGCAAGGAGCGTGAGAATTTTGACGGTGTCATCTATATGCCCTGCTGCAAGGAGAATGGATTTCTTCCGGAGTTTCCGAGGGAAGTGCCGGATCTGATCTATCTTTGCTTTCCGAACAACCCAACCGGTTCTGCCATTACAAAAGAGGAGCTGCAGAAATGGGTGGATTATGCCAACAAAAATGGCTGCGTGATCATCTACGATGCTGCTTATGAGGCTTATATTTCTGAGGAGGAGGTACCTCACAGCATTTACGAATGCCAGGGAGCAAGAACCTGTGCCATCGAGCTTCGCAGTTTTTCCAAAAATGCGGGCTTTACAGGTGTCCGTCTTGGATTTACCGTAATTCCAAAGGAGCTGGTAAGAGACGGTGTTGCGCTTCACAGTCTCTGGGCAAGACGCCATGGCACCAAGTTCAACGGTGCTCCGTACATTGTGCAGAGAGCCGGTGAGGCTGTTTATTCCCAGGCTGGAAAGGCACAGCTGAAGGACCAGGTTGGTTATTACATGAGGAATGCCAGGCTGATCAAGGAGGAGCTGGCAAAGGCCGGCTTCTCTGTATCCGGTGGAGTGAACGCACCTTATATCTGGCTTGAGACACCGGAGAAAATGACTTCCTGGGAGTTTTTTGATTATCTTCTTAAGGAGGCAAACGTAGTGGGAACGCCTGGCTCCGGCTTTGGTGCACATGGAGAAGGATATTTCCGTCTCACTGCTTTTGGTACTTACGAGAATACACGGAAAGCCATTGACAGAATCAAGAATTTGTAATTATAATAAATAGAGCTTAAAAGCAGGGCGTACCTCTGGCAGCAGCTGGATGTACGCCTTTTTTTCAATAAGGGCTGTCTCTGGAAAGCGCTTTTTGTAATCTGCACGCTCCATTTCCGGGAGGGGCAGATTGCAGGAATACTTTTGCGGGCAGGCTCTGGCTATAAAATACAGGAGGTAATATGAGATGAAGATTAATCGAGTGGAACATATGTGTGAAGGAAATGGCCATGTGATCATTAAGGAGCTGCTGGATGAGCAGCAGCTTAATGGGAAATGTGGGTTGTATGCAGAGGTTACTCTGGAGCCGGGATGTTCCCTGGGCTTTCATATGCACTACGGAGAAAGTGAGACCTATTACATCCTCACCGGTGAAGGAGAGTACAATGACAACGGAACCTCCTGGCGTCATGTAAGGGCAGGAGACATCACCTTCACCCCAGATGGCAGAGGCCACGGTCTTGCCAATACCGGAAATACAGATCTGGTGTTTATGGCGCTGATCATTAAGGAATGATTTTTCAAACACGCTCCAGAGCGTGCCCCGGATGCTTTCCGCAAAATGGGGCGTGCAGATTGCAGGAGTGCTTCTGGGAGGAGGCTGGCGCTGTCAGCCGCCGCTACCTGTCCGGCCCGGCATCAGCCGGAACAGAATGGCCGAAGGGCCATTCTCTGTCTGTCTGCCATTTGCCGGCAATAAGAAAAAATACACGGAGATTTAGAGATCATGAATACAGCAGAGAAATTACTTACCTTTATCAAAGACAGCCCCACCGCTTTTCAGGCAGTGGAGACAATGAAAAACAGATTTTCGGAAAATGGTTTCCGGGAGTTAAAGGAGGAAGAGCACTTGAGTGTTGAAAAAGGCGGGAAATACTTTGTAACCCGCAACCATTCCGCCATCATTGCCTTTACCATTCCGGAGGAAAACACAGATACCTTCCATATTATTGCAAGCCACAGTGATTCTCCTTCCCTGAAGATCAAAGAGAATCCGGAGATGGCAGAGAACGGCTATGTGAAGCTGAACGTAGAGCTTTACGGCGGCGCACTTCTGGCTCCCTGGTTTGACCGTCCTTTATCCGTAGCCGGCCGGCTTATTGTAAAAGAGGCCGGAAGGATCTGTGAGAAGCTGGTAACAGTGGACCGGGATATGCTGATCATCCCCAATCTTGCCATTCACATGAACCGGGAGGCAAACAGCGGCTACCAATATAATGTCCAGAAGGATATGCTTCCATTATATGGTCTGGAAAGTGCAAAGGGTTCCTTCTTCAAAACGGTGGCAGAGGCAGCTGGCGTAAAGGAGGAGGATATCCTGGGCCACGACCTGTTTTTATATAACCGTATGCCAGGTACCGTCTGGGGCAGTGAGGACGAGTTCGTTTCCGCACCAAGGCTGGATGACCTGCAGTGTGCTTTTTCTTCTATGGAGGGCATTCTTGCAGGAGAAAATAAGAACAGCATCTGCGTACATTGCGTAATGGACAACGAGGAGGTAGGAAGCGGAACCAGGCAGGGCGCAGCCTCCACCTTCCTTCGTGACACGCTTCTTCGCATCACCCTGGGACTGGGCAGAAGCTATGAGGATTATTTGATTGCCCTGGCAAAGAGCTTCATGATTTCTGCAGACAATGCCCACGCAGTGCATCCCAATTATCCGGAAAAGGCAGATCCGGTAAACCGTCCTCATATCAATGAGGGAATTGCCATCAAATACAATGCGAACCAGAAATACTGCACAGATGGAATTTCAGCGGCAATCTTTAAGACCTTCTGCCAGGAAGCCGGTGTTGGCTGTCAGACCTACGTGAACCGTTCCGATGTTCCGGGCGGCTCCACCCTTGGAAATATTTCCAATACCCAGGTGGCATTGAATACCGTTGATATCGGCCTGCCGCAGCTGGCAATGCATTCTCCATACGAAACAGCAGGGGTAAAGGACACCTGCGACTTTGTAAAGCTTGCGGAGGTTTTTTATGCCTGATCAGATTTTTCACAAAAAAGCAGTTTTCTTTGATGCAGACGGAACTATCTGTGACATCGAGAAGGGAACGCCTCAAAGTGCGGCAGATGCTATCCGAAAACTGGTAGAAAACGGTCATGAGGCCTGGCTTTGCACAGGAAGAAGCCGTGCTTTTGTGCCGGATTATCTGGAGAGGATTCCTTTTACCGGAATGGTTACTGCCTGCGGATGTACCATTGAAAAGGGAGGTGAGCGACTTTTTAACAGGGAGATGACTGCAGAAGAAGCATGGCATTCTGTAGAGGTGCTGAGAAAATACGGCATGATCCCGGTTATGGAGGGTGCCGATCTTATGTATTACGATAAAGAAGAATACAACAACAGTATTAACTGGTACACGGATCTTATCACGAAGGCATTGGGAGAAAAGTGGCGTCCGATTAAAGGAAATGAGCACAATCTTCGCATAAATAAGATCAGTGCCAAGGTGACGCCGGGCTGCAACACAGAGGCAGCCTGCCGGGAGCTGGCTGATTACTATGATTTCATCGGCCATGTCGGAGAAGGTCTTGCAGGAAACACCATTGAAATGATCCCGAAGGGATTTTCAAAGGCAGTGGGAATTGCGGCGGTGTGCAGGATCTTCGGCATTGCTAAGGAAGATATCGTGGTATTCGGAGACAGCAACAATGACCTGTCTATGTTTGAGTATGCCCACACGAAGGTAGCTATGGGAAATGCGGCTCCGGGAATCAAGGCTCTGGCAGATTATGTCACCAGCGATATTTTCCATTATGGAATCAGAAACGGGCTGGAACACCTGAAACTGATCTGAATGATTCAGATCAGTCCCAGGCTTTTGCAGAGGAACAGCCAGCCGGTTAATGTGAAGGCGCTGAGCAGGGTGGTGAGCATGATCACGCCGGAGGAGAAGGAGCCTTCATGTCCCATGTTCTTTGCCATGATGTAGCAGCTTACGGTAGTGGCAGAGCCAAGCATGATCAGAATGGAAACCAGCTTGTCGTGGGTGAAGCCAAGGCGGATTGCTACAGGAAGGAAGATTGCGGCGAAACCGATCAGCTTCAGGAAGGTACAGGCAATGGTGGCCTTCAATCGGGAGAACGCTTTTCCGAAATGGAGTGCGCCGCCCATTGCCATCAGGCCCAGGGGAGTGGCTGTTTTTCCCAGGTTGTTTACCGTGGTTCTTAAAATAACAGGGAGGGGCAGGCGAAGTACAGACCAGAGAAGGCCTGCCAGGATTCCCAGGATGATTGGGTTGGTGGCAATGCCCTTCAGGGTACTTAAAATCATTTTGGAATCCATTTTGTGGCTGCCGGGCTTCAGGAAGGATAGCACGGTAACTGCCATAATGTTGTAGAGCGGCACGCTGGCAATGATCATAAGCGGTGCCATTCCTGCATCTCCGTAAAGATTCTGGATAACAGCAATGCCAAGGATGGCGGCACTGCTCCGGTAGGAGGCCTGTACGAACTCTCCCTGGATATCTTCCGGATTCAGCAAAAAGGAAAGACCTATGGAGATGGCAATACTGCAGAAGGTAGCCGCAAAGCAGAAAATCACCATTTTGGTATCCCACACATCGTAAAAATCAGCTTCTGCGATGTTCAGAAACAACAGGGCCGGCAGTGCAGCTTTAAAAACAAATTTGTTCAGCTGGGAGACAAAGGAATCATCATAGAGCCCAATGCGCCGCAAAAGATATCCCAGCATCAGGGTCAGGAAGATTGGAATCGTGGCATTCAGACAAAAAATCAGGTTTTCCATAACAAAACTCACCTTTCCGAAATTACCGCAGAAAATGCGGCTGCTGGAACAGGTTTCTTCCGGTCCAGTCATATACTTTTTGTATTATAAACGCTTTCCGATAATTGTCAAATATTGTTTTCTGTGGTATCGTTATAGCAGGGGGTACGAATGGAGGAAAAATATGAGATACGGTAAAATTCGCATTGAGGATGGAAACCTGATCTTTTTCAGACATATGATACAGAATTATCTGCCTTGTGAAGATATTATCTGGGCATATATCCATCGGGAAGGCGAGAGTACGGAAACAGCAGTGAAACAGATGATTTCCAATTATCTGGTGATCTTAACCCGGAGGAAGAAGAGATATCAGTTTGAGATGACAGAGCATGAGGCGCAGAACTGCCTTGGGCTTCTGAGGCTTCTGAATCCGGAGATGGCCACAGGATTTCCCCGCGGAGGAAGGCTGCAGCTTCTGAATTTGCCGAACACAAGAGATCTTGGTGCTCTTGAGACAAAAGACGGAAGGCATATCCTTCCCCGGAAACTGCTGAGAAGCGGGAATTTATATCATGCGTCCCTGATGGATGAGCATATTTTGCAGGAGGAATACCGCCTGAAAACCGTGATCGATCTTCGTGATGAGAGGGAACGGCGGGAGAAGCCGGATGCTGTGCTAAAGGGCGTGGAATATTATCACATTCCGGTATTAGACGAGGAAACCATCGGAGACTCTAACCAGGATTTCCTTGGAATCCTTCAGGTCGAGGGCATTCTGGAGCAGGTGCTGGAATATGAGGGGGAGATCGAGCCTTTTATTGAGCAGCAGTACGAGAATTTCGTGAAGGACCAGTACTTTGTAAAACAGTGTGCAAGATTTATGGATGTACTGCTTCACCATGAAAATGGCGCTGTTTTGTGGCACTGCAGCTGGGGACAGGACCGCACAGGCGTTATCACGGCCCTTCTTCTTTGTACCTTAGGGGTTCATCGTGATGTTATCAGGGAAGATTTCATGCGTTCTAACATTTGTCTTGCCAGAGAGCTGGATTATATGATGCGTTATCTGGAGGCGAATAAGCTGGACAGCATTGCCAATGTAGGGAAGGTATCTGCCCTGTTCAGGGTGAAGGAAGAGTATCTGGACAGACTTTTTCGCACCATTTATCAGGAATATGGAAATGTGGAGCACTTTCTGCGCAGAGGCTTGTATCTGAACCAGAGAACTGTGTCGGATCTGCAGGATAAATACCTTGTTTAGTACAGTGAAAATTAAGCATCTGCTATATTGACGCAGTATATGAAAAATCAGACAAGTCAATATAGCGGTTACTTAATATTCACTGTACTTGGACAGAAGAGTTGTTCCACAGGGATGAATAAAAATGCTTTTTTTGAAAATTGACTATTGATTTAGCGTGGTAAAGTGTGTATAATGACCTCATGGTCAAAGAAGAAACTGAAATATGAAAGCAGGATTATTTTTATGCAAAACAGGATTTTATCTTTGTTAGTAGATAACACTTCAGGCGTGCTCAGCCGGATTGCCGGAATGTTCAGCCGCCGTGGTTATAATATAGACAGTATTACGGCTGGAGTTACAGCAGATGTGAATTATACACGTATTACTGTAGTATGCAGCGGAGACGATGCGATTCTCGACCAGATCGTGAAACAGCTGGCTAAGCTTGTGGATGTCAGGGACATTAAGGTACTGGATCCTTCTGAGAGCGTGGTCCGTGAGACGGTTCTTGTGAAGGTGGCAGCAGCGCCGGAGCAGCGTCAGGGGATTGTTTCCATTGCAGATATCTTCCGTGCCAAGGTTGTGGATGTGAGTAAGGATTCTCTTATCGTGGAGATGACCGGAAGCAAGACCAAGCTGGAGGCATTTATTAATCTGATGGGAGACTACGAGATCCTGGAGCTTGCCAGAGCAGGCGTGATGGGACTTGAGAGAGGCTCTCATGGAGTGAAGTTTTTATAGTTTGCTAAGGGTTTTGCATTTTGTCGATGAATAAATATGCGTAATATTCCCTTAACGATATATTTTTAAGTTTTAAAACAGTAGGAGGAAACGAAAATGTCAGCAAGAATTTTTTACCAGGAAGATTGTAATCTCTCTTTATTAGATGGAAAAACAATTGCAATTATCGGCTACGGCAGCCAGGGTCATGCTCATGCACTGAACCTGAAGGAGTCCGGATGCGATGTCATTATCGGTCTTTATGAAGGCAGCAAATCCTGGAAGAGAGCTGAAGAACAGGGATTTAAAGTATATACAGCAGCAGAGGCTGCAAAGAAAGCTGATATCATCATGATCCTGATCAATGATGAGAAGCAGGCTGATATGTATAAGAAAGATATCGAGCCAAACCTTGAGGAAGGCAATATGCTTATGTTCGCTCATGGCTTCAACATCCATTTCGGATGCATTGTTCCGCCAAAATTTGTAGATGTTACCATGATCGCACCAAAGGGACCGGGACATACAGTAAGAAGCGAGTATCAGGCAGGAAAAGGTGTTCCTTGTCTGGTTGCTGTTGAGCAGGACTACACTGGAAAAGCTCTTGACGTTGCACTTGCTTATGCACTTGGCATCGGCGGAGCCAGAGCAGGTGTTCTTGAGACAACCTTCCGTACAGAGACAGAGACAGACCTTTTCGGTGAGCAGGCAGTGCTTTGCGGTGGTGTATGCGCACTTATGCAGGCTGGCTTCGAGACTCTCTGCGAGGCTGGATATGATCCAAGAAACGCATACTTCGAGTGCATCCATGAGATGAAGCTGATCGTTGACCTGATCTATCAGTCCGGATTCGCCGGAATGAGATACTCTATCTCCAACACAGCTGAGTACGGTGATTACATCACAGGACCGAAGCTTATCACAGAAGATACTAAGAAGGCTATGA
>ERZ1035006.849-NODE-849-length-22512-cov-4.394977_pt1 | contig 22512 bp, 16 predicted proteins | sample MGYA00520694_ERZ1035006 | MGnify/ENA primary metagenome ERZ1035006 (study PRJEB33766, sample SAMN09781746) | gut metagenome | biome: gut microbiome | host: Homo sapiens | place: Madagascar | study: EMG produced TPA metagenomics assembly of the PRJNA485056 data set... | reverse complement strand
GAACGTGACGCTCGGCGGAACGGGAAAGGATAAGGGCAAACGCCACCCGACGCTCGCGGCGCTCTTGGCCTTTGGAACCTACCCGCAACAATTCTTTCCCAAGCTTTGCGTGACGGTCACGCAATACGCCGGAATCGACAAAAGCACGACGACCGAGAGCAAAAGCAACGTCTTTTCCAAAACGCTTTGCGGTCCGATTTCGGACTTACTCTACAATTCGGTCAAGCTTCTTGTCGAGCTCACGAAAATCGGCGATCGACAAGAAAGGCTTTTTCCGGTGATCGTGCTTGTCGAGGCAATGTCCAATGCTTTGCAGCACCGCGATTATTCTCCGTTGGCACGCCACGCTTCGATAGAAGTCAACCTCTTTGCCGATCGTTTGGAAATGACAAATCCCGGCGGCCTCTACGGTCCCCAAACCATGGAATTGTTATTGAGCGACGAAGCCAGGCTCAGCATTGCGCGCAACCAACGTCTTTCGATGTTACTTGAAACAACGCCCTTCGGCGACGGTTCTGTTGTCGAAAACAGAGGTGCGGGGCTGCTCATGATCCGAGAAGCCTTACGCTTTCACGGATTGCCCGCTCCAAAAATCGAATCGAGCTTAACCCGCTTTCGCCTCATATTACCCATGCACTGACCTCAGACGTCCGAGGCTCGCATCACAAACGATCCGACGGCAAAGCTTTTCCGAACGCCGAAAGCCGCCAAGGTCTCCCGCGAACTTTTAGCTCGACTCTCACACCGGGAGTCGATGTCGGCAACCGAATTGGCGCAAGCGCTGGAATTGTCTCGCAACAGCATCTTTGGTTATCTAAAAACACTTGTCGCAGCCAACCTGATCGAACCGACAAAGCCAGCTCGATCTCCCGATCAGCGTTACCGACTCAAAAAGAGCCCGTAAATTCAGGCCCCGCGACCGATTTGTAACACTTGGATACATTTTAGGGTGTTTTACTTATTGAGAATGATTCTCATTTACGTTAATATTCCACCAACTGAAGAACGCAATGGCTGACAACCTTCCTTCCTAGTCAGGCATCGTTGGGGTCGATGCTCGGTTGTCCTTCTAGCCTAACAAACTGTTTCTCCTGCGGTTTGGGGTCGTTCTCGGGGTTTACTTTAAGGCGACGGTACAGCACGTACTCGTCGCCCTTTTTTTGTATCATTGCGGCTTGTTCACTGCTCAAGCTTTCACCGCACATGCGAAAGAACAGGATTCCTATGAAAGCGACCAAAACTTGGCGTGACATGTTGAGCGACTCGCTCGCGGATCCTAACTTCCGAAAAGAATGGGAGTCAGCCAATGCGGAACTTGCCGAACTCGACAAGTTCATTGCCGAGCACTCCGAGGCCGGACTCACGAAAGCAAACGTTGCCATTCGGGCGCACACTGACACGACAGCCCGGGCATCAGGCAAGCCCTCCGAAAAAACTAACTAAAAATTTTTCTCTTTAAAATCAATCCACTCACACGATCCCGTAAATTTTTACCCCATTCTAGTTGCAAATGATTCTCATTTGAGTTAATATTTCACCAACTGAGAAACGCATGGATTGACCGCCATTCTCAAGACATCATCGGGGTCGATGTCGGCAGTCACAATATCCAACAACCGGTTCTCCTGCGGTTTGTTTATCGCTTCTCGGGGTTCGTCTTAACGGCGGTGGAGTTTTCAGGCCTCCACCGCCGTTTTTCTCTTCTGCCTCCTGTCAAGTTTTCTCACATTTCGCGACGTACCGCATTTCGCATCCACTGCTAGACTTATTGACGTCACCAATTTTGTCTTTTGAACCAAGCCCGATCGTGCGCTTGTCGTTTTGTCGCTTCAGAGGTTTTCGTGTGAAAAAGTCTGCTCTTTCTTTTGCCGTCGTTTCCACCCTTTCGGCCTTGGCCGTTGCAAACGTATGCGCAGCCGCAGACTATCGCGTCGAAATCAACGGCATTACGGGCGAACTCAAAGACAACGTTGAAGCGCATATCGGCGAATTGGACGAGCAAAACCCGGCAGCTGCTGCCAGAAGTCTTCGCCGCGCCGTTGTCGAGGGTCTGAAAGCTTTGGGCTACTACACGCCCGACATTGACGTGAAATTCAAACGCACCGATAACGGTTCTCGAGAATTGATTGCCGACGTTCAGGCAGGAGACCAAGTCAAACTGCTTGCCCCCGATTTGAACATTACGGGTGAGGCCCGCCAAGACCCCGACTTTGCCCTTTTGATCGGCAATATTCCGCAAGCGGGAACGCCATTGAATCACGGCACCTACACCGCGTTTAAAGACGAGATTCTGTCGTTGTCTCTAGCCAAAGGCTATTTCGAAGGGCGCTTTACCGACAAGCGCTTGGCGGTGTCGCCAGAGGCCAAAGCCGCCGTTTGGCATCTGCACTACGACAGCGGCCCGCGTTATCGCTGGGGCAAGATCACTTACAAGGGCTCTCAAATTGACGAAGCCTATCTCAAGGGACTGGAGAAAATCACCGAGGGTGAAGAATACGACTATGCCCAATACGCAAATTTAAGCAAACGCTTGGGCGATACCGGTTGGTTTGCTTCCATTGCCGCCGAACCCGATTTTGAGACCGGAAAGCTCGATCCCGATAAACACCTGCCGGTCGAAGTCACTGTGTCGCCTCGCAAACGCAATTTGGTGGAAACGGGCTTGGGCTATTCGTCCGATATCGGCCCCAAAGCTAAGATCAAATGGACGCGCCCCTGGGTCAACGAAAAGGGGCACAGCTTTGAAGTCACAACCGACGTCTCGGCTAAAGAGCAGGTCTTGGACTTAAGCTATCGCATCCCCACGCAAGACGATCCTTTGGGCGACTATTGGTTGGTGCAAGGTGGCTACAAGTACACGGACTTAAACGACACGCAATCGAGCCAATTTGCGGCAAGCGTCTCTCGCAACCAAGAGTTGGAATCGGGCTGGGTGCGAAGCGCTAGTCTCAATGTCTTAAGCGACAACTTCACGCAGGCAGAAGTCGACAACAACAAACTTGTGATCTATCCGGGCATCTCTTTTACCCGCACGCGCGCCAGAGGGGGCTTGTCTCCGGACTGGGGCGACACGCAGCGCTATGCCGTTTCGGTCGCTAACGGCATCTGGGCATCGGAGTCGGACTTCGTGCGCATGGAAGCTTCTCAAACGTGGCTCAGAACCTTTGCCGCCAAACATCGCTTCGTTGTGCGCGCAACCTTAGGTTGGATTGAAACCGACGACTTAAACGGCGTTCCGCCCGATTTGCGATTCTTCGCAGGTGGCGACAACAGCGTGCGCGGCTACGACTACAAATCGATTTCGCCTAAAAAGGACAGCGGCGAACTCACGGGCGGCAGCAAAATGGCTACAGCCTCCATCGAATACCAATATAACGTCACGGGCAACTGGTGGGCAGCGGCTTTTGTCGACGCAGGCGACTCGGTCAAAAAGTTCGACGACTTTTCTTTGAATAAAGGTGCGGGCGTAGGCGTTCGTTGGAATTCGCCCATCGGTCCCGTCAAGGTCGACGTGGCTTGGCCTATTGCAAGCGACTTGGATCGCGGCATGCATTTTTATTTCGGCTTGGGAGGTGCTTTGTAATGCGAGTCTTAAAAGCTCTCATGGCAACAACGCTTGCCCTCTTTGCAGGCTTCACGACACTCTTGGTGGCGGTCGTCGTTTTGGCCGTTACGCCTTTGGGTTTATCGCTCTCGGTGAGTTTGTTGCAAAAAACACTGCCGACGTTGACGATCGAGAAAGTACAAGGCACGCTTTTTAACGCGAAATTCGAAGGTGTGGCTTTTAATGACGCCGGCATCAAACTTTCTGCAAAGGCATTGCACTATTCCGTTGCCAACATTGCGCCCTTGGATCGGTTCGTTTCGATTGCGCACTTCAACTCCGAGGGTTTGCGCCTTGAAGTCACTTCTGCGACCGAGTCAATCAAAATGGAGTCTGCAGCAGAACCCTCGTCCGACACCGCCCCCTTGGTTTTACCCGTGGGCTTTGAAGTAGCTTCGATCAGCTTGACCGACAGCTTCTTGGCTTTTGACGGCACGCAGGTTCAACTGGACGCCTTTGAAACCTCCGTCAAAGGGCGTCAGTCAAGCATCAGTCTCGGTCAAACGACTTTAAAAACGCTTTCTCTCACGTTGCCGCCGACACCGGCCGAAGATCCCAAGCCCTTGGCACAAACGATCGCTTCTCTTTTTGAAGCCCCGTTGTTGCCGACACTACCCGACATCACATTGCCTTTGGAAGTCGAACTCGCACAGCTTTCTTTGGAAAGTCTCGTTGTTAACGAAGAGCGCTTGATCGATACGCTTTCCGTGCGTCTTGCCGCCAAAGAAAGCCAAGTGACGCTCATAAAACTTTCTGCCGTCACGCCCTTTGCCAAAGTTTCGGGCAACGTCGACATCGCCACACGCGAAACGTGGCCGCTTAAAACCGACATTGCGTTCGAAGACATTGCCATTGAAAACTTCGGCACGGTTGCAGGCAATGCCGCCATCGAGGGAGCCCTTTTAAGCGGTCTTAATCTCAAAGCCGAAATCGTCTCGCCCGACCCCGTGACGTTAACGGGAACGGTCGATATCGCCAAACAGGAATTGCCCGTCGACTTGACGCTTTCTGCACGCGTCAAAATCCCGCAAGCGCTTTTAGGCGAATCCGTCAAGGGTGACGCAGACATTGACGTGCAAACGCTGAAACTCACGGGCAACTTCAACGACTGGCTTATCTCATCAGAAACGACAGCCACTTTACCGCAATATCCGAAAATCAAAACCCACCTTGATGTCCGTGGTCAGAAACTTGCCTTTGATTATGCGCTTTTGTTGTTGCCGCAAACACAAATGAAAGCGTCTCTGACCGGCAACGGCCGTCTGACCGACACGGGCTTAACACTCTCAAGCCGATCGCAAGCGACGGTTGCCGACATCGACGCCGTTTTAAAGGCGCTTCACATCGCTTCTCCCCACCCCTTGGCCAAGGGCAATGCCCAGCTTGACATGGAGGCAAACTTTGAAACCGATGATCGTTTTGCGCACTACACGGCCGACATTTCAAACTTAAAACTCATGGGCCTTCTTGCCGGGCACCCCATGTCGGTTGACTTGAGCGCCACAGTGAACGACGCTTTTGCGCTTGACCTCCGAACCTTCAAGGCGCAGTTGGCAAAAAACCGCCTAGAAGGCCGTGCAACCTATTCGGGCGAAACGTTGACGGCAAAGGTTGTGCTCAATGCGCCGCAATTGTCTCTTTTCGATCCCAAGCTCAAAGGGACGGTCGCCGGCGACATCGCTGCCGACGGTGCGCTTGATGCCGTCAACGTCAAAGCCAATCTCAAAGGCAGCGGCGTTCATTACGACACCTACTCGATCAAGCAACTCAATCTCTCGGCCGATATCAAGGCATTGGGGCAAACGGCTTCCAGAGTCGCCTTGTCGGCAAACGGCGTCCAAATCTCCGATCAAACGATTGAAAAGGCCGCCGTCACCGTCAACGGCACTTTGGCCAAACACACGCTCTCCGCAGATGTGGCCGGTGCCGATATCTCTGCACGTCTGGCGTGGCAAGCAAAACTCGATGAGGCCTTCAACGTTTGGGCTTCGACCTTGACCCGAGGCGATCTGCGCGTGGCCAAGACGCAATGGAGCGCTTCCGGAAAACCTGCCTTTACAGTCAATATCGACAAGCAAAGTTTGACGGTGGGCAAACACTGCTGGCAAGAAAACAAAAACCATGCGCGCATGTGCGTCAACAACACGGCCACGCTTGCACAAGCGGGTTCTGCCGACCTCGCTTTTGCCGACTGGCCTTTGGCGCTCGCGCAAAGATATGCGCCGGCAGGCGTCAGACTCACGGGCAAAGTCAAAGGCGCCATTCAGGCGCGTTGGACGCAACCGAGTGTCGAGCACGCCACCGTCACGGCCGACATTGATGCGGCAGGCATCGGGCTCAAAGCCCGTGTGTCGGATAAGCCCGTGGAAGTCACTTTAAGGACGGCGCACGTTGCCGCCACATTGGCACAAAACAAGGCCGTAGCCGACTTAACGGTCGCCGTGACGCCCGACAATCCCTTGAAAGCCGCATTGACGGTCACGGATCCGGCAGGCAACCCTCAACTGCAAGCGCGCGTGACAAGCAATAAACTCGATTTGGACGAATTTTCCGGAATCATTTCCTCACTTTCACCCTTAACGAAAACGCTGGGGTTTGTCACGACCGACTTGACGTTGACGGGAACGCCCGAAGCACCGCGCGTCACCGGCAACATCGACATTCATTCACTACAACTTTACGGTCCGACGATTCCTTTGGACATGCAGCCTTCGGACTTTCGTTTGACCTTTGCCGGAGACAACTCCGTCTTTACCGGCAAGTTGGTGAGTGCCGAAGGGCCGCTAAATTTTGAGGGCAAAGCCAAGTGGAAAAACATTCAAGTACCGACAGCGTTCGTGCATGTCAAAGGCAAGGATTTCCGCATCGTTTCCGCCCCTTATGTCAAAGCATCGGTCACGCCCGATGTGACAGTTGCGGTCGACGACAAGCGTATCGCGCTTTCGGGCAAAATCGAAATCCCTCAGGCGCGCTTGAGTGCCGAATCGATTCCGGCGTCTGCCGTCACAGTGTCGGACGACGAAGTGATTGTGGACGCCGACATGAATCCGATTGTCAAAACCGCATCCAAACCCCTGGCGATCGACAGTACGCTTGCGATTGCTTTGGGTGACGACGTGCGAGTCGAAGCCTTTGGTTTGATGGCGCAATTGGCAGGCACCGTGACCGTCACGCAAACCAACGAAACGCTAGGCTTGCGCGGCACGCTCACCATCCCCGACGGACGCTTTCAGGCCTACGGTCAGGATTTGATCATCAAGAAAGGCGCCTTTATCTTCGCGGGACCCGTTTCCGACCCGGTGGTGGAACTCGTTGCCGAGCGCAATCCCGATGCCGTCGAAGACTATGTGACGGTGGGCATTCGCGTCAACGGTAACGTGAGCCGCATGCAGTCCGAAATCTTTTCCGACCCCTCGATGGATCAAGCCTCGCAACTGTCTTACCTGTTGCGCGGCCGAGGTCTTGAAACCAACGCCGAAGACAATTCGATGTTGTCGTCTGCCCTATTGACGATCGGGCTCTCTCAAACCGGACAATTGATTTCAGGCATCGGCGACGCTTTGATGATTCGCGACTTGGGCGTTTCCACGCAGGGCGTGGGAGATAATTCGCAGGTGGTGGTTTCGGGCTATGTGCTGCCGGACTTGCAGGTCAAATATGCCATGAGCATTTTCGACTCTTTAAGCACCTTGACGTTGCGCTATCGCTTAATGCCCAAGCTCTTTGTGGAGGCGAGCTCCGGTGTGAACCAAGCCATCGAAGTGCTCTACAACTTTGAGTTTTAACAATGTTTCGGGCGCTCTTTAATCGTGAAAGAGCGCCCGAAGTATGTCAGAGAAAAGATCTTTCAAGGCTACTTGCCGAAAGCAGCCTGCGGTGCCAGCATCTTACCCTGTGCAGAACGTAGCTTGGCCACCAATTCTCGTCTCTTATCGAACTTGAGTTCGTCGCCTGCTTGCCGCGTTTTGCCGTGCGACTGGAAAACACGCAAAGAACCCAAAACGCCGCCGATCAAAATCACAAACCCCACGGTCATGGAAACGGTCGGCATTTCGCCGCGCCAGATGAGCGCATAGATGACGGCAAAGATCGATTCAAAGACGATCATTTGGCCGCCCAAAGAGGCCGGCAACAGCTGACTCATGCGATTCCAGCAGACCATCGCCACCCACGAGCACAAAAGACCGATCATCAGCGCCACGCCGATAAATTTCCACGGTGCGGGCCCAAATTCCGTCACGGTCCGATCCATCAAGCCCATGGGCCAAGCCATCACGGCAAAAAGAAGCAATACCAACGGCAAGACAGTAACGCCTTGCAACGCCGTCCAGGCACCGGTACTGATTTTAGGAAACTTCAACAACCACTCGGCATTGGCAATGGAAAACCACGTCCACGAAACGATGGCGGCAATCCCGAAGGCAACACCGATCCAATACATTTCGCCGCCTTCGGCAGACTGCGCGGCCGCCTTTTGAAATTCGGTGATATTGGCAATCAAAAGCCCCGCAAAAATCACGACCAACGGCGGAATAATCTTGCTCCAAGGCACTTCGGCAGCCGTACCGCGATTGCGCACGTTGGAAACAATGGCAACCAACACCGGAATCACGGCCATAAACATGCCGGCCAAGGGGGCGCCTGCCAAACGAATGCAAATCGTCAAAAGGCAATAAAAGAGCACGTTTCCGAAAAGGGAAAGTCGAAACGTCTGACGAATGTCGGCCCACGTAAAGCCGTCGATTTCGCGACGAAACACGTACAGAAACGGTAAAGAAATGACACCGAACGCCATAAAGCGGCTCAAAGCCACCAAGACGGCGTTATATTCGGGCACCATCAAAGGTGCAATGTAAATGAGCCCCCAGAGTGCTCCGGTGGCCACACCAAGAAGAACGCCTAACAACATGGGCCGTCTTCCCCTCTTTTTTCGTGCACTCGCCTTTCACCCGAATGCACTTGTTATATAGGGCAAGACCGCTTTGAAAGTGGGGGAGTTGTAGGTCTGCCTTACCTAAGCACTTCTCGCTTCGCCTCGTGAGGCTGGTCATGAAGTCCGAAATGCCGTCGTCTCCAAAAAAGGAAACGCATTCGCCCGGCTGAAGTTCTTCGCTTCGAACATCGGTGAATGCTCAAACGGTGCCCCTTTACTCCTCAAACGAGCACCCGCCGACCTTCAACTAAGGTGAAGGCCTTATGCTACCCGAGTTGTCATCGTCTGACGAGTCCTTGCTCTGATCCAAATCAAACACCCTACGAAGAATTGCCTAGCCTTAGTGATTGCGAGCATTTTTGTCGCACAAATTTCGAGGAATTACCCGCAAAAACGCTCGGCAGACACAAAGTTTTGTAGCACAATAGCCTTGTAGCTTCTGACAAGTGTGCGCGTTTTTTCTTGAGAGACGTCTTTGTTCATGCCGATTGACTTCACGACCATTGCCGACTTTATCGGGATTTTGGCCTTTGCCATTGCGGGTATTTTGGCTGCCGCAGGCAAACGCTTCGATCCCGTAGGAGTTTTCGTTTTGGCCTTTACCACGGCCTTTGGCGGAGGACTGTTTCGCGATCTTGTCTTGGGCGCACAGCACTTTTATTGGATTGAAAACGAAGCATACGTTTGGATGACGGTGGCTCTCGCCGCCTTTGCGCCTTCCATTATTCGTCGCTTTCGCCATCACATTCCCTACAGTTTGTTTATCTGGTGCGATGCCGTGGGCTTGGGATTTTTTAGCGTGAGCGGTACGGCGCTGAGCCTTTCATCGGGCGTTCCGCTTTTGGCAAGTACCATTTTGGGTGTGTGCACCGGTGTGATGGGCGGCATGATTCGAGACGTGTTGCTCAATAAAGTGCCGATGGTGCTATCCGACCGACAGCCCTACGCCTCAGCAGGGTTCTTGGGCAGTTGGATTTATGTCGGCATGTGGCACTTTGGCATCGATCAGCAATTTGCGCTGTGGTTTTGCACGCTTTTGATCATCGGCGTGCGCATGCTCTGTTGGTATCGAGAGCTTGATCTTATTCGCTACGGGCTCATTCGCGACCTCGTACAAGGAAAACTCACCTCGCGCGACAAAATAAAAACGCTCGATCGCAACGACAAAAAGTCGTGACAAATCGAGCGCTAAAAAAAGCATCTCCGGTTACAGCTTACTGCGCCCGACGCCTCAAGCTGTTCTTCACCCGACCGTCCCCCAAGTCGTCTTGAGAGACAATCGTGTGCCCGCTCTGAGCAGCAAAGACGCGAATATCTTCAGGCGCATGGGGGTCGTCGGTCACGAAAGCAATCGTCTCGTCAGACCCCGCATTCTTTAAAACCTTCTTGACTCGAAGTACCGGCATCGGACACTTCAAACCGCAAAGATCGATTTCCCGCATACTCGCCCTCTGTCGCTTCAATACGCCTTAGAGACGTTCGGCAATCCAGCTCTTGGCGCTTTCAAGCGCTGCCGGAATGGCTGCTGCGTCGCTTGCACCGGCCATGGCCATGTCGGGCTTGCCGCCGCCCTTGCCGCCGGCTTGTGCGGCAACGAAGTTGACAAGTTCACCGGCCTTGATGCGACCGATCAAGTCCTTGGTGACACCGGCGCACAACTGAACCTTTTCACCGCCCGTGACAGCCAAAACGATCACGGCCGTACCGAACTTGCTCTTTAAATTGTCCATCGTTTCGCGCAAGGTCTTGGCGTCCATGCCTTCGAGCGTTGCCACCAACACCTTCACGCCGTTGACGTCTTCGGCAGCAGAAACGATATCGGCACCCTGCTTGGCGGCAAGCTTGGCCTTGAGTTCTGCCAACTGCTTTTCCAAGTCGTGCATCTGAGCCGTCAAATGATCAATCTTTTCGGGCACTTCGTCAGCGGGCGCCTTAAAGCGCAAAGCTGCCTGCGTCAGGATATCCTGATTCTTTTGCATCAAACGCACGGCATTCATGCCGGTAACGGCTTCCACACGACGAACGCCTGCGGAGATACCGGCTTCGGACACGATCTTGAAAGCACCGATGTCGCCCGTGCGCGCCACGTGCGTGCCGCCGCAGAATTCGATGGAAGAACCGATATTCAAAACGCGCACAGTTTCGCCATACTTTTCACCGAAAAGCATCACGGCACCGGTTTGCTTGGCTTCTTCAACCGGCAAAACGCGCGTTTGCGTTTCGGTGTTGGCCAAGATTTCGGCGTTGACGATGTCTTCGACTGCGGCAATTTCTTCGGCCGTCATGGGCTTGTCGTGCAGGAAGTCAAAGCGCGTGACGTTGGCGTTCACAAGGCTACCCTTCTGGCGGACATGTTCGCCCAAGACTTCGCGCAAGGCCTTGTGCATGATGTGCGTAGCCGAGTGGTTGCGCTTGATGGCTTCACGAGTTTGCGTATCGACATGCGCATTGACGATATCGCCCTTTTTGAGCGTGCCTTCATTGATGTGGCAAACGTGACTGAAGACGGCGGCCTTTAACTTTAAGCAATCCGTCACGGTCAAAAGCGTGGTGCCGTTTTCAAGCTTACCGACGTCGCCCACTTGACCGCCCATTTCGGCATAAAACGGGGTCTTGTCCAAAACGACGAGCACGTCGTCGCCGGCCACGGCTTCTTCGGTTTCGGTGCCGTCCTTGTAGATGGCCAAAACCTTGCAGCCGTCGGTATTGACGTCGGCGTAGCCTGTAAATTCGTTGTTGTCGCCTGTAAACAGCACGTCGGCGGCAATCTTAAATTTGCCTGCGGCACGCGCCTTGTTGCGCTGCTCAAGCATGGCGGCATCAAAACCGGCCACATCGACTTCGATGTTGCGTTCGCGGCAAACGTCGCCGGTTAAATCCACGGGGAAGCCGTAGGTGTCATGCAACTTAAAGGCGATGTCGCCGGACAAAATACCGTTGGTCGAAGCTTGGATGGCTTCGTCCAAAATCTGCATGCCGTTGGAAAGGGTCTGCAAGAAACGTTCTTCTTCAGCGCGCAGGGCCTGGCTAATCTTGGGGTTCTTCAATTCGGGATAGATGTCGCCCATTTCCTGTGCGAGCGGCTCCACGAGCTTATAGAAGAACGTACCGCGAGCACCCAACTTATAGCCGTGACGGATGGCGCGACGGCAGATGCGACGCAACACATAGGCGCGGCCTTCGTTGCCGGGCACGACGCCGTCGGCAATGGCAAAAGCGCAAGAACGGATATGGTCGGCAATCACCTTCAGAGACGGGCTCTGGGGATCGACGTCAACGGCTCCAACAGCTTCCACGGCAGCCTTGGCGGCGGCCATCAAGTTCTGGAAGAGATCGATGTCGTAGTTGGAGGGAACGTCCTGCAAGACGCTTGCCAAACGTTCCAGCCCCATACCGGTATCGATGTTAGGCTTGGGCAAACGGTTCATGTTGCCGGCGGTGTCGCGGTTAAACTGCGTAAACACCAAGTTCCAGATTTCCATGTAACGGTCGCCGTCTTCGTCCGGGCTTCCCGGAGGGCCGCCCTGAACCTTGGGACCGCGGTCATAGAAGATTTCCGAGCACGGACCGCAGGGTCCGGTGTCGCCCATCATCCAGAAGTTGTCCGACATGTAGCGAGCGCCCTTGTTGTCGCCAATGCGCACGATTCTGTCGGTCGGAACACCGATTTCCTTGTTCCAAATTTCGTAGGCTTCGTCGTCTTCGATGTAAACCGTCACCCACAGGCGCTCTGCCGGAAGCTTATAAACGGTCGTTAACAATTCCCATGCCCAGTGAATGGCTTCGCGCTTGAAGTAGTCGCCGAAGCTGAAGTTGCCGAGCATTTCAAAGAATGTGTGGTGACGCGCCGTATAGCCGACGTTATCCAAGTCGTTGTGCTTGCCGCCGGCACGAATGCACTTTTGTGCGGTGGCGGCGCGCTTCAGACTCTTGTCCAAACCGAGGAAATTGTCCTTAAATTGGTTCATACCGGCGTTGGTAAAGAGCAACGTCGGATCGTCTTGCGGAACCACGGGGCTCGAAGCGATGATGGGGTGCCCCTTGCTTTCGAAAAACTTCAGGTATGCCGCGCGTATGTCGGCGGCCGTCATGTAGGTTTCGGGTTTCATAAATTCAGATTCAGTAAAAAATTGGGTTCCGCTAAAAAAATTTCACCTTTGCCCGAAGATTGAAAAGCGCAACTTCGGACAAAGGTTTGATTTTAGCGCGTTTGCACGAAATTTTTTCTCGTTTTCGCGCGTCGATCGGCTTACTTTAAGGCTTCGGCCATCGCCTCGGCCAAACTTTGCGCAAAGGCTCTGTCATCGGCCTCCACCATAATGCGCAACAAGGGTTCTGTGCCCGACGGGCGAATCAACACGCGCCCGCGTCCTTCGACGGCTTTTTTGGCACTTTCCACCGCTGCCGTAAAGCCGGCATTGCCCTGCCAGTCATAGCCCTTTTCGATGCGTTTGTTGATCAAAACTTGCGGCATCAAGGTCAAGTCCGAGCAAAGCTCCTTGAGGCTCTTTTGGCGGCGAGTCACGGCAGAGAGCACCTGCAAAGCGCTCACAATCCCGTCGCCCGTCGTCTGACAATCCAAAGCGATCAAGTGACCCGAGCCTTCGCCGCCGTAGAGCCACCCTTTTTGCTTTAAAAGCTCCATGACGTAACGATCGCCCACCTTGGCGCGGGCAAACTCGATATTAAGTTGCACCAAACGTTTTTCAAGCCCGTAATTGGTCATGAGCGTTCCGACAACGCCCGAAGCGTGTCCCTGCGCTACGATGCGCTCAAAGGCCATGACGTACAAAAGGCTGTCGCCGTCGTAGACGTTACCCTCGTTATCGGCCATGATCAATCGGTCGGCGTCGCCGTCAAAGGCCAAACCCATGTCGCAGCCTGCCGCACGCGTGCGCTCGGCCAACGTTTCGGTGTGGGTGGCTCCCACGCCGCGATTGATGTTAAAGCCGTCGGGACTTGCGCCGTCGACAACCGTTTCGGCCCCCAATTCATGGAACACGGCAGGGGCCACGTGATAGGCTGCGCCGTTGGCGCAATCCAGATAAAGCTTGATGCCCTTTAAGTCGGAGCGATGCGGAAAGGTGCTCTTACAAAATTCGACGTAGCGCCCCGAAGCATCGTCCAAACGGCGCGCTTTGCCGAGCATGTCGCTTTCGACACACGCAAAACCCTTGTCCATTTCGGCTTCGATTTCTTCTTCAATGGCATCGGGCAACTTCGTGCCTTGCGCCGAAAAAAACTTGATGCCGTTGTCGTGATAAGGATTGTGGCTTGCGCTGATGACGACGCCGGCCTCCAGGCGCAGTGCGCGGGTGAGATACGCCACGGCAGGTGTAGGCACCGGACCGCAAAGAAGCGTGTCGACCCCTGCGGCCGAAAAACCCGCTTCCAAAGCGGCTTCCAACATATAACCCGAAACGCGCGTGTCTTTACCGATCAAGACCGTGGCTCGCCCGTTTTTCACATAGCGAGAAAAGACGCGTCCGGCCGCCTGCCCCAAAAGCAAAACGAAGTCGGGCGTAATGGGGTGTTGTCCGACAGTCCCGCGAACACCGTCGGTTCCGAAATAGCGGCGAGCCATAATTTTTCCTTCGAAAAAAAATCCTAATCCAATCATTTTACTCGGCAGTTACCGTGGCTTGCCAAACCTTGAGCGCCTCGCACGTTTCGCGCACATCGTGCACGCGCACGATTTGAGCCCCGCGCTCCACAGCGATCAAAGCCCCCGCCACACTGGCCGTGATACGTTCGCTTGCTTTTTCAATGCCGGTCACGGCACCCAAACTCGACTTGCGAGACAAACCCATCAGATACGGGCGCCCCGAGTCGACAAAAAACTCGGTGGCTTTCAAAATGGAAAAATTGTGTGCGACAGTTTTCCCAAACCCGAAACCTGCGTCCCAGCAAATTTGTTCAAGCGCAACGCCCGCAGTAAGCAGTACGGCTTCGCGCGCACGCAAAAAGGCTTGGATTTCGCCCAAAAGATCATCATACTTGGGAGCCGTCTGCATGGTGCGAGGAGCCCCGAGCATGTGCATGATCACAAGACCCGCTCCCGAATCTTTGACGGCCTCAACCGCTCCGGGCAAAGCAAACGCACGAATGTCGTTGATGATGTGTGCGCCCGCCTTTAAACTTTCCCTCATCACTTCGGGTTTGCTAGTATCGACCGATACGACGGCCCCGGCTTTCACCAGACTTTTCACAACCGGCACCACACGCTCCAACTCTTCTTCGACCGACACGTCGGCCGCACCGGGGCGCGTGGATTCGCCGCCGATATCCAAAATGTCGGCGCCCTCCGAGAGAAGTTTTTCGCCCCAGGCAATCGCTTCGTGACGCGAGGCGTGCAAGCCTCCGTCGGAAAACGAATCGGGCGTAGCGTTCACAATCCCCATCACCAACGGGCGCGTCAAATCCAAAACGCGGTCGCGGCACTTCCAAGTCAAAGCCTTGGTCATTGTTTTTTCCTTTTCTCAAACCAAAGAAAAAAGCGGAAAAAGAATTCTCTACGAACTTCTCTCTCCGCCTTTCGTAGCGCTTGAGAATTCTAAGCGCTTAAGCCTCTAAAAAATCATGCATTGTCGGTCGAATCGCTCTTTTTCGGCGCCGCGTCTTCGGACTTTTCGTCAGAAGCGTCTTCCGGCTTGGGATCAACCTTTTTCACCGTGCGACGCACTCGACGCGGCTTGGGAGCCGGCTCATCGGCAGGGACTTCGGAAGGCGCCTCGTCATGCACTTCTTCGGGCTGCACCGTTTCGCCGACTTTCACTTCGTCGGTCGACTCCGGTGCGGCTTCGGCAGCCTTCATTTCAGGCTCGGCTGAGGGCTTGGCAGCATTGCCCTGACGCACCACAAAGCCCTTCGGAGGACGTGGTTCGCGGCCGGCCAAAATGTCGTCGATCTGCTCGCCGTCGATGGTTTCCCATTCGAGCAAAGCCTTGGCCATGGCGTGCATTTCGTCCATATGATCTTCGATAAGCTTGCGGGCTCGCGCATACTGCGTTTCCAAAATCGAGCGGATTTCGGCATCCACAGCCTGCATGGTCTTTTCCGAAATGTGCGTCGTGCGCGTGACGGAACGACCCAAGAACACTTCGCCTTCGTTTTCGGCATAGACCATCACGCCCATCTTGTCGCTCATGCCGTAGCGAGTGACCATGTCGCGCGCCATTTGCGTGGCGCGTTCAAAGTCGTTGCTTGCGCCCGTGGTCATCTGATGCATGAACACTTCTTCGGCAATACGACCGCCAAAGAGAATGGCGATGCGACTTAAGAGATATTCGCGATCATAGGCATAACGATCTTCTTCGGGCAACTGCATGGTCACGCCCAAAGCGCGGCCGCGCGGGATGATCGTGACTTTGTGCACCGGATCGGACTTGGGCAACAGTTTGGCAACCAAAGCGTGGCCCGATTCGTGATAAGCGGTATTTCGACGTTCGTCTTCGCTCATCACCATGGACTTGCGCTCGGCACCCATCATGATCTTGTCTTTGGCCTGTTCGAAGTCGATCATTTCCACCACGCGCGCATTGCGGCGTGCGGCAAAAAGTGCGGCTTCGTTGACCAAGTTGGCCAAGTCGGCGCCCGAAAAGCCCGGCGTGCCGCGGGCAATCACGTCGCCCTTGACATCGGTGCCCAACGGAACCTTTTTCATGTGCACGTTCAAAATCTGTTCGCGACCGCGAATGTCGGGCAAGGGCACCACAACCTGACGGTCAAAGCGCCCCGGACGCAACAGTGCCGGGTCCAAAACGTCGGGACGGTTCGTTGCGGCAATGACAATCACGTTGCTGCCCGTTTCAAAGCCGTCCATTTCCACGAGCATCTGGTTCAAAGTCTGTTCGCGTTCGTCGTTGCCGCCGCCAAGACCGGCGCCGCGCTGACGGCCCACGGCATCGATTTCGTCAATGAAGATGATGCAAGGCGAATTCTTCTTGGCATTTTCAAACATGTCGCGCACGCGAGCCGCGCCCACGCCCACGAACATTTCCACGAAGTCCGAACCCGAAATCGAGAAAAACGGCACGCCGGCTTCGCCTGCGATGGCCTTGGCCAAAAGCGTTTTACCGGTGCCGGGCGAGCCCACGAGCAAAATGCCGCGAGGAATATGACCGCCCAATCGTTGGAATCGCGACGGATCGCGCAAGAAGTCGACGACTTCCTGAACGTCTTCCTTGGCTTCGTCGCACCCTGCCACATCGGCAAAGCGCACCTTGTTGCTGGTATCGTCCAACTTGCGAGCTTTGCTCTTACCGAAGGTAAAAGCACCGCCCCTGCCGCCGTTCATCTGACGCATGAAGAAGATCCACACGCCGATCAAAAGCAGCATCGGGAACCAACTGACAAAAATCGTTTCCAAAAACGACGGTTCTTCTTCGGCTTTACCGTAAACCTGAACGCCGTTTTTACGCAGATCTTCCACCATCCACAAGTCGCCGGGGCTCGTGATCGAGTACGCGGGACCCGTGGCCGGCGTCACGGTGATCTTGCGACCCTGCACATCGACACGCTTGATCTTGCCCTCTTTGGCGTCGTTCATAAACTGGGTATAGCTCGTCTGGTCGGCCGGCGCCACGATGTCACGCTGTCCGTCAAACTGACGAAACACCGTAAACAACACAAACGCGATCAAGACCCAGACCAGAATACGGCCGATCATCTTGTTATCCAAGGTAATGCCTCTTTTCTTATTAAAACTCTAAAAACTCATCGCGGCTCAATGCAGCCGAAAATTTTGCACAGTAAGACTAGCGAAAAAACGTCTTGTTGTGTTCTATCGGCACGATGCTTTTTGTATGCAACGGTTACCGATCGGGTTATTTGGCGGGCTTTAAGCCTCTGGCCACCACATACATTTCAGCGCTTGACCCGCGGCTTGCTTCGGGTTTTCTTTGCGCCACGCTCTTAAAGGCCTTTTTGCAGGCTTCGATAAATTGCGAGTAGCCCGAGCCCTGAAAAGACTTGGTGACGAAAACGCCCTCAGGCTTTAAGTGTTGCACGGCAAAGTCAAGTGCCAACTCATTTAAATAGATACTCGCGTTGGCGTCGACCATGGCAACACCCGACAGGTTGGGCGCCATGTCGCTGATGACAACGTCTACGCCTTCGTCGCCCACAACTTCGGAGAGTTTGTCTGCCACTTCCTGCTCTCTGAAGTCGCCCTGAATAAAGACGGCGCCTTCGACCGGGTCCATCGGCAGGATATCCATGGCAATGACGCGGCCCTTCAATTGCCCGTCTTTATCGGTCATGCGCTCGACGGCAATCTGCGTCCAGCTACCCGGCGCGCTTCCCAAGTCGACAACGGTCATGCCCGGTTTAAAGAGGTGTTCGCGATCGTCCAACTCCGTCAATTTATAGACGGAACGGGCGCGATAGCCTTCTTGGCGGCTCTTTTTGACAAAGGGATCGTTGATGTGGCGTTCGATCCAAGCACGGTTGGAACGCAGTTTTTTCAGTGATTTAGGCATATTGCAGAACCAAATAGGTACAATGGCGGATTATTTTCTTGTTTCTATACTTGTTTGATGTCCCGCCGGCCTAGCTGTCAGACGCCGGCAACACATCATTTGTTTTCATATTTATGGCCGAATTAATTTTAGAGCGCAGCCTTCGACTCGAATTGCGCAGTCAGGCTCACCACCTCAATGTCGGCGTCTTGATGGGCGAAAAAGGCCTCACGGACGCCGTCATGAAAGAAATCGATCGTGCGTTAAGCGACCACGGTCTTGTGAAAGTCCACGTTGTGGGCGACGATCGCGAAGAACGCGAATCGATGTACACAAGCATCGCCGAAAAATTGGGTGCAGCCCGCATTCAAGCCATCGGCAAGATGCTCGTTTTCTATCGCCCGATGGACGAAGAAAAACAAAAAGCAAAATCCGAAAATTCGGTGCGCATTTTAGCCGCTAAAGCCGATCCGGGGGCCAAAGGCGTGAAAAAACCTGTTTCCGGCCTCGGCAAAAAGAAGACTGTGAGCGCCGCTCCCAAGAGCCGCAAACAAGTCAAGCGCATGAAAGCGCAGCGCACGCAAAGTAAGCGCGGCACCAAAAAGTCGTCGTTGTCGTAAGCTTAGGTAGGAAAGGAAAGGTTTGAGATCTCTCGACCTTTCCTTTTTTCATGGATTTTTTCTCCCGCAAAAATCTGTCATAGATTTGTCACATTTTTCCCTCTTTGTCATAAATCTGTCATAAACCGCTGTCAGACTGCCCCCTGAATAATCGATTCATTCCCTCCTCAGTGGTCTGCAAATGACTGATTTTTACCTTGTAATCCTCGGCTTTCTCGCCGTTTTGGCTTGCTTTGACCTGTTTGTCGGCGTCAGTAACGACGCGGTCAACTTCCTGAACTCCGCTTTGGGCTGCCGTATTGCCACTTTCCGCACCACGATGTGGGTGGCCAGTCTCGGCGTGCTTTTGGGCGCTACCTTCTCTTCGGGCATGATGGAAATCGCGCGCTCGGGCGTTTTTCACCCGCAGATGTTCACCTTCGGCGAAATCATGGTGATCTTCTTTGCGGTGATGGTCTCCGACGTACTGCTGTTGGATACCTTTAACTCGTTGGGATTGCCTACTTCCACCACCGTTTCCATCATCTTCGAATTGTTGGGCAGCGCCCTGGCTGCAGCGCTTTTTAAGATTTACATGACCGACGGCAGTTTCGCCGAAGTCGTCAATTACATCAACAGCGCCAAGGCTTTGACCATTATTTCCGGTATTTTGATCTCGGTAGCCGTAGCTTTCGTTTCGGGCACGGTCGTGCAGTACATTGCGCGCTTGATCTTTACCTTCCATTTTGAAGCCATGTATCGCCGCATCGGCGGCATCTTCGGCGGCTTTGCCATCACCGCAATTTTCTACTTCCTGGTGATGAAGGGTGCCAAGGGTGCAAGCTTCATGCGTCCCGAATGGCTCGATTGGATCGATGCCAACACCTCGATGATTTTGCTCACGCTCTTTGTGGGTTTGAGCATTCTCTTTCAGTTGATGATCTGGGCCTTTAACACCAACGTTTTCCGCATCATCATTTTGAGCGGCACCTTCTCTTTGGCCTTTGCCTTTGCCGGCAACGACTTGGTGAACTTCGTGGGCGTGCCCTTGGCCGCTTTGGATTCCGTCAAGGACTTTATGGCTAACGGCACGGACGCTTCCACCTATATGATGGACAGCCTTTCGAAGGGGTCTCCGGCGCCCACCATTTTCCTGCTTCTTTCCGGTTTGGTGATGGTAGCGACGCTTTGGTTCAGTAAAAAAGCCCATCGCGTGGTGCAGACCTCCATTAACCTGTCGTCGAGCCAAGCCGGCGAACACGAACAGTTCGGCTCGTCGTTACCGGGCCGCATGCTCGTTCGCAGCTCCATGACCTTGGGCAACATCGTGCGTCAGATTCTGCCCGTGTCGTTGCAAGCGGGTTTGCGTTCGCGCTTTAAGCCCCGCGTGCTAAAGCGTGACGAACCGGCTCTGCCCTTTGACTATGTGCGCGCATCGATCAACTTGGTGTTGAGCTCCATTTTGATTGCCTCTGCCACAAGCTTAAAGCTTCCGTTGTCCACCACCTACGTGACCTTCATGGTGGCCATGGGTTCGAGCTTTGCCGACGGCGCATGGGATCGCGAAACGGCCGTGTATCGTATCTCGGGCGTTTTGACCGTGATCAGCGGCTGGTTCTTGACGGCCTTTACGGCTTGCACCGTCGCCGGCATCATGTGTCTGTTAGTGATGGTGGGCGGCAACTACATGATCTGCGCCTTGATCCTGTTTGTCTTGACGCTTTTGATTCGCTCCAACTTCATCCTTCCCAACAAGGAAAAGGATCGCCCGGTCATCTTCCAAAAAGACGACCGCAATTCGGTGCGCGATGCCATCAATACGACCGTGGGTCAACACTTGGCCACTTCGGTCGATTTATTCGAAGCCACGGTTTCCGCTTTCTTGCGAGATAACGAAAGCGCCTTGAGAAAATTGAAGGCCGACGCCACCAAGCACTTCGATCTTTTGAGCGAAGAGCGCAGCGTCTACTACAACATGGCGCAGCAACGTCAGTCGGAAACCAAACTCGATCGCGATGCCCGTTACTGCTACTACCGCGCCTATACCAACATGCGCGAAGTCGGTCGCGGTCTGCAACGCTTGACGACGGTCGTCAAAGACCATATCGCCAACCGCCACCGCGTCTACCACGGCAGACCCAAGCGCAATCTCTTGCAGTTGGCAGCCGACCTGCAAAAACTTGCGCATTCCACCGACGGTCGTCACGCACTCGAGACGATTCGCTTAAACAGCAACGACTTGGTTCTCGAAATCGATCGCATGCAGGAAGATTTGTTGAGCTCCATTTCGGATGAAAACATCTCGATGCGCGGCTGTGAACTGTATCTGTCGTTTTTGCAGTATGCACGCGAATTGGTCAACCGCTACAGCATCGTGGCAGTTCTGCAAAAGGAACTCAACGACTTGTGCGACAAAGCCGATGTGGAGACGCCGCCGGAACCCGAGCCCGAGCCGCCGGCTCCCAAGCACGACTCTCGCGGTCCGAAGCGGATTTTGCAAGCCTTGCATGTGACGGCTCGCATCCCGAAAATCGGTAACAAAGACGAGCAGCCGCCGCAGTAAACCTTAAGCGGTTATGGCGCCGAGAATTTTCAAAGTTCTCGGCGCTTTTGTTTTGCCCTATACTCGTTCTTCGTTTGTTTTCTTTTTTTCGGATTCCCATGACCCACACCTTGGTTCTTTTCGATTTGGACGGCACGTTGATTGACAGCGCTCCCGATTTGTGTGCCGCAGCCAATCGTCTGCGCACGCGCAGGGGGCTGCCGGCACTATCCTTTGAAGCCTTGCGCGAGTATTGCGGCAGCGGCGCGCGCGGCATGGTGTGGCAAGCCATGCGCATGGCGCCCGGAACAGATGCTTTTGAGGCGATGCGTCAAGAGTTTTTGGACGATTACGGTCGGCACATGAATGACGCGTGCGACGTGTTTGAAGGTGTGAAATTCATGCTCGAAGAACTGACGCGCGCGGGCATCGTCTGGGGGATCGTCACCAATAAGTCGGCCGTTTTTGCCAAGCCCTTGTGTGAAGAGAAAGAACTGCTGCCGCAAGCTTCGTGCCTGGTTTCGGGTAGCGACATGGGAAAAATGAAGCCCCTGCCCGATCCGATTCTCGAAGGCGTTCGGCTCTCGGGCAACAACTTTAAAAACATCGTTTACGTCGGTGACGACCATCGGGATGCCTTGGCCGCAAAAGCTGCCGGCGTGCTCTTTATTGCGGCAGGCTGGGGCTATACGAAGGCAACGGTCGCTATCAAAAACTGGGGAGCCGATGCCATTTGTCAAAGCCCGCTCGACTTGCCCGACGTTGTCCGTCGTTTGATTGCTTAAGCTTTTTTGAGTGTCTCCAAAAGCCCCTTGCAGGCTGCCTGACAGCGCGCCACCGTCCGATCGAAGGCTTCGGGGCCGTATTCCCACGGATCGGGCACTTCGGTTTCATCAGTTCCCGCATAGGGCATTAAGAGAGAAATCTGTGCCGTACTGCCTTTGGGGCAGAGCGCTTTCAAATCGGCTTCGTTCATCGTGTCGCACGCCAAAATGTGATCAAAGTGCGAGAAGTCATTCACACGCACCTGACGCGCTCTATGACCGGAAATATCAATCCCGACCTTGCGGCATGCGGCCTGCGCGCGGCTGTCGGGGGCTTGGCCCACGTGCCAGTTGCCGGTGCCGGCCGAATCAATCGTCAAGAACGCTTCGAGCCCCTCGTCTTGGACCATCTTGCGGAAAATCCCTTCGGCCGTGGGCGAACGGCAAATGTTACCCAAACACACAAAAAGAACGCGTTGCTGTTTCATAGTCGTTTTCTCCTGTCTTTGTCAGCATAAAATCGAAAAACCACAGCTATATCAAGGTGTAGCTGTGGTTTTTGGTTCTCCTATACCTGTTATCCTGATTTAGAGCTCCCTCAAATGCAATGCG
>ERZ1035006.848-NODE-848-length-22513-cov-10.526984_pt1 | contig 22513 bp, 18 predicted proteins | sample MGYA00520694_ERZ1035006 | MGnify/ENA primary metagenome ERZ1035006 (study PRJEB33766, sample SAMN09781746) | gut metagenome | biome: gut microbiome | host: Homo sapiens | place: Madagascar | study: EMG produced TPA metagenomics assembly of the PRJNA485056 data... | reverse complement strand
ATATAAGTTTTCAATCTTATTTATAAAAAAATTTATTCAAAAAATCGTTCAATAATCATAAAAAATAATCTCCGGAAAAACAGTCTTTACTGCTTTTGGGAGATTATTTTTTTTATCAAGTATTATTCTACATCTTTCAATGCTTCGAGATCTTCTTCTCCTGTACGTACTTTTACTACTTTCTGCACGTTGTATACAAAGATCTTACCATCACCGACATGTCCTGTATACAGTGTCTTGGATGCTGTTTCGATGACTTTCTCAACCGGAATATTTCCTACGATAACTTCTACTTTTACCTTTGGAAGAACGGTTACGTCCATCTCAACTCCACGATATTTCTCGCCGGCACCTTTCTGGATACCGCATCCCATAACCTGAGTCACTGTCATTCCTGTAACACCAAGATTGTTCAACGCTGATTTCAGCCTGTCATACTTGGAAAGCTTTGCGATAATAACTACTTTATGCATTCCTGTATCTGCATCTACCGGTCCGGCTACAGGTACAGCTGCTGCTCTCTGGATTGGAGATGCTGCGTCATAATCTGCTACTCCAAGATCTGTGTTTTCATTTTCATTCATTGCACCTTCTGTAATATCCATGATGCTGAATCCTGCATATGCTGATGCAAGACCATGCTCCTTGGAATCCAGACCAACAATCTCTTCTTCCTCTGAAACACGAAGTCCAATTGTCATATCGATTACTTTGAAGATAATTGTCATTGTTACAACTGTCCAAGCAAGAACTGTTACTACACCAAGAAGCTGTGTTCCGAGAAGTCCGAATCCACCGCCGTAGAACAGACCTTTCAGTGTGCTTTCCGGCGCATTTGTTGTTGCAAAAAGACCAACTGCGATTGTTCCCCAGATACCATTACAACAATGAACTGCTACGGCACCAACCGGGTCATCTACATGCACTACATTATCACAGAACCAAACGCCAAATACTACGAGAACTCCTGCAACTGCTCCAATGATCAGTGCTCCTAATCCATCTGTCACATCACAAGGTGCTGTGATTGCTACCAGGCCTGCGAGGGATGCATTCAGACACATAGACACATCTGGTTTTCCATAACGAAGCCATGTGAAGATCATACATACAACGGTTGCTGTTGCCGGTGCGATTGTTGTTGTCATAAAGATAGATGCAAGCTGTGGGCCTGTTGTTGCTGCCGCACCGTTGAATCCATACCATCCAAACCAGAGGATGAAACATCCAAGAGCACCTATTACGAGGTTATGTCCTGGAAATGCGTGGACTTTTGTTACTTTTCCATTCTTATCTCTTGAGAATTTACCAATTCTGGCTCCTTCCATTGCAGCTCCGATAAATGCTGTTACTCCACCTACCATGTGGATTGCACAAGATCCTGCAAAATCATGGAAGCCAAGCTGTGAAAGCCATCCGCCTCCCCAGATCCAGTGTGCTTCGATCGGATACACAACTGCGGAGATCATTGCGGAATAAATACAATAGGAAAGAAACTTTGTTCTTTCTGCCATAGCTCCTGATACGATTGTTGCTGCTGTCGCACAGAAAACCAGGTTGAATACAAAATTAGACCAGTCAAAGTTTGCATAATCTGTAAAGATTCCAAGTGTTGGAACTCCTACCAGTCCGCCAAGTGCATCTTCCCCGAGTAACAATCCAAATCCAAGGAAAATAAACACGATGGTTCCAATACAAAAATCCATCAGATTCTTCATGATGATGTTACCTGCATTCTTTGCTCTGGTGAATCCTGTCTCTACCATAGCGAATCCTGCCTGCATAAAGAATACAAATGCAGCTCCGATCAGGAACCAGATGCCGAACACTTCTGTTCCGACTGTGTCTGTAATCTGAGTAATAATTTCTTGTGTCATACTACTTCCTCCTCATACCTAGAAACTAAAAAGACGTATCTTACAGTTTCGTTGAACCATCCCCCTGAATCGGTTCTTTCTGTAAGACACGCCTTTGTGTCATTGAGACTTGCTGCTGTTCGCGGCAAATCTATAGGTACCATATTTTATTAAAAGAAAAAGGCACTCTGAGATCTGTTTCTCAAAGCGCCTTTGCTTTTATGTCACGTAGTTTACTCCCCTAGCCCAATGTTGTCAACCTATATTTTTACTTTTCGTAAATTTTCTGATTTTTTATACTTTTCATGCATTTCTTTCATATATTTTCACAAAACAGAGTGCACTCTTGCAATATAAACCACCATCTGCTAAAATTTATCTTATGAATCAAGAGCAATCCGCTCTTTTCAATAATTGTAACTATTTCAAGCATATTAAATTATAAGGAGGACTCTAAAATGAGCAAAATTGATGAAATCAGAAGCGCTATGGTCGCTGCAATGAAGGCGGGAGACAAAGAACGAAAAGCCGCACTTTCCTTTCTGCTCTCCTCTCTGAAGAATAAAGCTATCGACAAACGTGCCGACCTGACAGAAGAGGAAGAAGGACAGGTAATCTTAAAAGAAATCAAACAGTTAAAAGAAACAATTGATATGACACCTGAAGATCGTACAGATCTGATTGAAGAGGCTCAGAAGCGTCTTGCTGTTCTTGAAGAATATGCACCAAAGATGATGAGCGAAGATGAGATCAAAGCAATGATCACATCCGTTCTTGCGGATCTTGGTATCGATGCTCCTACAGCAAAGGATAAAGGTAAGATCATGAAAGAACTCATGCCGAAAGTAAAAGGCAAAGCTGATGGTAAAGAAGTCAATCAGATTCTTGCCGGCATGATGAAATAAATACAGATTCCAGAATAAAGACGTAGCAAAGAGGGTGTCGCACTAAACGACACCCTCTTACTTTTTGTTAATTATTTCATTTTTTCTGCTTATTTTGTTATCTGTTTTCCCACTTATGATAAATCGCCTCAAGTGCATCTACCGCACCATCAATTCCAAGAAGACTTGTATTCAGTAGGATTGCATTCGCATCAATACTTCCCCACTTACGGTCTGTTCTACCTTCATAATACAGGCGTCTCTCTCTGTCAATCTTCTTAATCTTATCTACAGCCTCTTTCTCGGAAAGCTTATAGATATCCATGATTCGATTGATTCTATCATCCTTATAAGCATAAATAAATGTATTCACAACATTTGAATAATCCCCAAGAACATAATCTGCGCAGCGTCCCACAAAGATTCCCGATCCGCGTTCCGCCAGCTTGCGGATGATTGCTGACTGTGCGTCAAAAAGTTGATCACTTAATGGTTTCTCCACTTCCGGACTGAGCATAAATGTAGTATAATCACCCATTCCAATATAATAGCTTGATAACACATTTCCAAGTCTCGTCTCATCTACTCTTCCAGCATCTTCGTTCGAAATTCCAAGATCTCTTGCTGCCATTCGAATCAGATTGTGATCGTAAAGAGGAATGTTCAGTCTCTCTGCCAGTCTGTTTCCTACTTCATGACCGCCACTTCCGAACTGTCTTCCAATTGTAATAATTGTGTGATCCATCATAAGCAAGTCCTCCTTTTTCTGATAATTCTATTCTATCACTCTTTGAATTAAGAAAAAAGACTTTCTTCCTGTTTTCCGCTAACAATTTTGTAATACTGTTTCGAAGTCACCATATAGACAATGATATAGAATAATGCAAATACTAAATAGGAGCACACTGTCACCAAAATCAGGAATTTTCTGTCAGAAAAAGCAAGCAGATGCACCATTTTTTCTATCATTGGAAATGCAAATGCCGTATGAATTCCGGCAGCCACAAGAGGCAGGAAGAATACTGTCATTACCTGAGAATTGATCGTCTGACGCACTTCTTTCTGTGTCATCCCCACTTTCATCAGAATTTGGAATCTGTCCTGATCCTCATAGCCTTCTGTAATCTGTTTATAATAAATGATCAGCACCATTCCAAGAATGAATACGACTCCAAGAAGGATTCCAAGGAAGAACAGACCGCCGTACAAAGCCTGGTAATCAGCTCTTGATGCGGCTCTGCTGTCTGTAGAAGCTCCAAAAAATAGGGTATCTGATTCCTCTGATTCCTGTTCAGCCAATGCATTGATTTTCTTGTCAATCTCGTTTTGAATCTGGATCTGCTCTTCATCTCCACAGGACAGGTCAAAATTGTAGTACCATTTCTCATAAGAACCATTGACACCGTAAACGGAAACATTTCCTTCTTCCAAAGCTTTTATATCTTCCAGTCCGGAAACCACCAGATAGAAGCTGCTGTTCATATTTGCCATATTATTTCCATTTGAAATCATTTTATCCAAATGTCCTTTAATCCTCCATGTCCCGGAATTCTCCACCGTGATCTGATCATAGGGGAAATCGGAATCTTTCGCATACAGATACGCTTCCCCGGGAGCAAGCTCCAGATTCGTCCCCATGATCCGATTATACGCTTCCAACGGCAGAGCATAGAACATTTTTAAATGATCAAATGTATTCACTTCATTGACTCCCGGAGCATTCTCCGGATTAAAATAGATTTCATTTTTTGAAACAATTCCACTGACTGTAAGCATCCGGTAATTCTCCGGATTCTCCGCGGTCTGGTTATGTTCTTTCAAAACCTTCTGTACAAGCTCTATAATCTGTCCATTCTGATTCTCTTTCATTTCTTCCGTCTGCTCCGGTTTCGTGTACATCTCAATCTGGACAGATTTCGGATATCGAAGATTCAAGCCATGTTCCATACTCAGATACAGGCTGGTTGTAGAAGATACCATAACCAGAACCATTGTGGACAGAATACAAATAGACGCTAATCCTGCCCCATTTCGTTTCATACGGTAAATCATGGATGAAAGTGAAATAAAATGATTTGTTTTATAATAATATCCTTTCTTTTTCTGCATTATTTTACAAAATGTGACCGAGCCGGCAATAAATAACAGATACGTTGCAAGGATTACCAGCACGACGGCAACCATAAACCAGATCATCGCTACAAGCGGATCTTTGATTGTCAGGGATAAATAATAAGCCACACCAAGCAGAAGCAACCCGAGTACTGCAAAGATCCAGTTTGCCTTCGGAGGTTTCTCTCCTGTCTTTTCACTTTTTAAAAGTTCTACAGGTTTTAACCGATAGACGGACACGATCATCCGAAGCATGATTAATGCAAAAATGACCAGGAATAACAGTGCCGTAGCCACAAGTGCCGGAACACTGATTTTCATAGAAAGTCCGGCATTACTTCCAAGTATCTTCGCTGCCAGAAGTTCCCCTAATTTAGAGAACAGGATTCCTCCCACGATTCCTCCTGCAATCGTCAGAACACTGATGATCAGATTCTCAAGAACCATGATTTTTACAAGGTCAATTTTTCCCATTCCAAGGATGTGATACAACCCAAACTCTCTCTGTCGTCTGCGGATCAGAAATGAATTTGTGTAATACAGAAGGATCAGAGAAAAGATTGAGATCACACCAGAACCAAATCCAAGGATCATCTGCATAGTATCCCCACCTTTGATCTTGGCAAACTGCGGACTCACTGCAAGATAATCGATCAGATAGAACATCATAACCATACAGATACAAGTGATCAGATAAGGAAGATACAGCTTCTTATTTTTCTTAATTCCATTAACGGAAAGTTTCAGATAAAGTCCACTTTTCATTGTCTCTCACCACCTGTCGCAAGCATTGTCAGTGTCGCTGAGATATTCTGATAGAACTGTTCATCTGTCTGTTCGCCTTTATATACCTGGTGGAAAACTTCTCCGTCTTTAATAAATAACACTCTCCCGGCCTTGCTTGCTGCTTTGACAGAATGTGTTACCATAAGGATCGTCTGTCCCGACTGATTGATCCGCTCAAATACCCCGAGCAATTCATCCGTTGATTTCGAATCGAGTGCCCCGGTCGGCTCATCCGCCAGAATCAGTCTCGGATCTGTGATCAGCGCTCTTGCCACTGCTGCACGCTGCTTCTGTCCTCCTGACACCTCATAAGGATACTTCTCCAGAAGTCCTGCGATTCCAAGTTCTTTCACGATTGGCATCATCCTGACATTCATTTTCCTGTAATCTACTCCCTGCAGTACCAATGGCAGTAAGATATTGTCCTTTAGATTAAATGTATCCAAAAGATTGAAATCCTGAAATACAAACCCAAGATGATCTCTCCTGAACTTGGACAGATCCTTCTCACGGATTGCTGATAACGGTTTTCCATCCAGATAAACTTCCCCATCGGTTGGTTTATCCAATGCTGCCAGCATGTTCAGTAATGTCGTCTTACCCGAACCGCTCTCTCCCATGATTGCTACATATTCTCCCTCTTCTACTGAGAATGTTACCTTAGAGAGTGCCTGTACCTGATTCCCGCCAAAACGCGGACGGTATATTTTTTTCAAATTTTCTACTTCCAAAACTGTCATTTCTTACGACCTCCTCTTCTTTCTTTCAACATCCTCAGTATAACAATACAGCCAGAATGCCGACATTGATTTCTGTGACATTCCAGCTGTCTGATGTGACAATTTTGTCACTTGCTTCTCTCTGTGTGATTTAGTGATTTACTCTGCTCTCAACGGATACTCTGCCAGATCTATTGTAAAACTGCTGCCTTCCCCCAACTTTGACTTAACTGTAATCTGATGCCCCAGTTTCTTTGCCGCCATCTGACTCAGATACAGACCGATTCCCGTTGATTTCCGTTCCATTCTTCCATTATATCCCGTATATCCTTTTTCAAAGATTCTCGGCAGATCTTCCGGTGCAATTCCCATTCCGGTATCTGTAACCGTCAGTTTCTTTTCTTCACTGACAGTGATCGTCACTGTTCCTTTCAGCGTATACTTCACTGCATTGGATAACAACTGTTCAATAATAAACGAAAGCCATTTCTCATCTGTCAGAACAATCTGATCTGTCCCTTCATAGATCAGACGGATTCTCCTTCGAATAAACTGTCCTGCATATTTACGGATCGATTTTCTTACAATTTCATCCAAAGGATACTGTGCGATTACCAGATCCTTCGTGCCACTGTCAAGACGCACATACCCAAGTGCCATCTCGACATACTGCTCCACCCGGAACAATTCGGCTTTCAGATTCTGATTCGTCTCGGTATCTTCCTGCTGGAGTAATACATTCATCACAGCAATCGGTGCCTTAATCTGATGCACCCAGGTTGCATAATAGTCCTCCATGTCCTGACCGGACTTCTCCCATCTGGCATGTTCTTTTCTTTGCTGTTGTTCTTCTTTTCTGATCAGCTCCTGATATCCTGACTCAATCCCATCTTGTGCGATCGGAAGTGAATCCTCATAAGGTCCTTCTCCTTGCAGCAAATGTTCCAGCTTCTGCCCGGTTTTCTTATACCGCAAATATCCACAGAGAAGAAAAAGTAATCCAAATGCCAGACACAACACTGTCGGATAAACCGCTGCCTTCAGATTAATCTCTTCCAGCACAAAAATCAGAAAAAAGATTCCCGCACACAGCAAACTCCACAGAAGCACAAAGCGAATTCTTTTCAAATATTGTAAAAACATTTTTACTCCTTCTCGATGATATATCCACCGCCGACCTTCGTCTTGATAAAGCCTTCCATTCCCGCTTTTTCCAGCTTTTTCCGAAGTCTTCCGACATTGACTGTCAATGTATTCTCTTCGATATAATTGTCTGTCTCCCACAGCTTTGTCATCAGCGTGTCTCTGCTGACCACGCGTCCTTTATTCTCCATCAATGTCTGTAAGATACGAAATTCATTCTTTGTCAACTCAATTTTTTCTCCATTATAAGTCATTGTTGTATCATAGAGGTTCAGGATTGCTCCTCTATGTTCCAGCATCGGTACTTTTCCTGATAGATCGTATGTTCTCCTCAGCAGAGCCTGAATCTTCGCTGTCAGTACACTTAAGTCAAACGGTTTTGCCACAAAGTCATCTCCGCCCATATTCATCGCCATGATAATATTCATATTATCCGCTGCCGAAGAGATAAAGATCACCGGCACGCTCGATATCTTACGGATCTCGCTGCACCAGTGGTATCCATTATAAAAAGGAAGCGTGATATCCAAAAGCACCAGATGTGGACCGTACTCTGCAAATGTCTCAAGAACCTTTGCAAAATCTTCCACATAACACGCTTCATTTCCCCACGCTTCCATCTCTTTTTTAATTGCCCCTGCCATCACAAGGTCATCTTCTATGATTAGAATCTTATACATTCTGCGGATTCCCCTTTCGCTCTTATCCACTACTATATATCATAGTATACAGTATTTCAAGAGCACACGGTCATACCGTATCCGGCGAGATAACCCGCTGGATATGGATTGCAAGAAATCCGATCTCTTCTTTTGCGACCGGCTGTTTCAGCTGTCTGGACATATAGTCACACACTCTCTTCGCCGCCTCTCCGGTCCTTGGGTAATTCTGAAAAATGAAATCATTAAAGTCTGCATTCGTCCCTTCACCCTTACGGGTTCTCAGAATCATATAATACATATGACTCATCAGACGTGTACATCCAAGTGAACCGCTCTCCAGCTTCTGATCGAATTCCTGTTCAATCATGGCAATCCCTTCATTTACAATCCTGGTCGCATCCAGAGTCTGGGATACTGCCTCATCAGAAAGGCCTGCATGGATATGTAGCGTAATGAATCCGACTTCATCCTCTGAGATTTCATATCCTGTCAGCTGCTGTATAATTTCCCGCCCTTTCAGGGCCACTTGATACTCCTCTCCAAACAACACACGGATATCCGGTGTAAATGGATTCGGAAGCTGGCGGTTCTCCTTCGCTCTCTTCGCTGCAAGCGCAATATGATCTGCCAACGGAAGCAGCATCTCATGATTGATCTTCTGAAACACGTTCTCTGCTTCTTCAATGATCTTTCCTGTTGCCTCAATAAACTCCGGGCGGATTCCATTGACCGTTTTCAGAACAGACTCCTGCTTCCTTCTTGTGACAAGAGAATATACTTTGGCTCCGGGAAGTTTCTCGATCTGTTCTGTAGGTTTCTTTCCAAATCCCACACCATTTCCGAGAAGGATCATCTCCTTCCCTGTCTCAACATGATATACAAGAATCCCATTATTATTCAGAACTTTAATGACTCGATACATCCCCCCGGAGCCTCTCTTTCTTTCTCTTAATTCAAGCTTACGATTTCTGCTGTCTTCTCAAGCTTCTCTACTTTTCCGCTCTTAGACATTCTGATCTCTTCACCTTCCTGAAGACTTGTAAATACAACCATACATTCATCGGATTTTGCATGCTCTTGGATATATTTTATATCAAAACCTATCAGTTTGTCACCCTTTTTTACTCGATCTCCGTCATTTACAAAAGTTTCGAATCCTTTTCCATCCAGATTTACAGTATCCACGCCAATGTGAAGCAGATATTCGGTTCCGTCATCACTAGTCAGACCAACTGCATGTTTTGATGGGAAGATAAAAGATACCGTTGCATCTTCAGGCGCATAAGCCATTCCCTCTTCCGGGCGAACCAGATAACCGTCTCCCATCATTTTCCCTGCAAATGCTTCGTCACACGCTTCTTCGATCGGTGCTACTACTCCTGTGAATGGAGAGCAAAGCTCTTTCTTTACAGTTCCGGCTGCAACAGTTTTGTTCTCCTCTTTCTTCGCTTCATCTTTTGTTTCTGCACATTTATTCGTTTCTTCTGCGCTGTTTTCGTTTTCTTCCGGAAGATATTCCACATTCGGAGCTTTCTCCAGATAATCTTCCAGATTGGATTTAATCACAGAAACAGCCGGTCCGTAGATTACCTGGATTCCCTGTCCTTTTCTTACGATTCCGGATGGGGATGTCATTCTTAAGACATCTTCATTTACCAGTTCCGGCTTTACTACCGTACAACGAAGTCTTGTCGCACAGCAGTCTACATCAGAAATGTTTTTCTTTCCACCAAGTCCTCTTGTGATCAGTGCGCTCTTCTGATCTTCCGGTGTCATTTCATTTTCAGAATCTGCATCATTTCCATCTACTTTTGCTTTATAATCAGCTTTTGTATACAGCTTCGTTTCCGCATCATCATCTTCTCTTCCCGGTGTCTTCAGATTCAGCTTCAGAATCAAAGTACGGAAGATGATATAATATAAGAAGAAATAAATAATTCCAACCGGGATGATTCTGATCCAGCTTGTCTTAGCATTTCCCTGAAGGATACCGAAAAGGAACAAATCAATAAATCCACCGGAAAATGTAAGTCCTACTGCAATATTTAACATATGCGCGATCATATAAGCAGATCCGGCAAGGATCACCTGTACCGCAAAAAGGATCGGTGCTACAAACAGGAATGAGAATTCCAGTGGCTCTGTGATTCCGGTCATCATACATGCAAGTGCTGCTGAAAGCAGAAGTCCGCCTGCCTGTTTCTTCTTCTCCGGTTTTGCACACTGATACATTGCAAGTGCCGCACCCGGAAGACCAAAGATCATGAAAATAAATTCACCGGAAAAATATCTTGTCGCATCCGCACTGAAATGTACTGTGGATGGATCTGCAAGCTGCGCAAAGAAGATGTTCTGACCGCCCTGTACCAGCTGTCCCGCAACTTCCATTGTTCCTCCAACCGCTGTCTGCCAGAATGGAAGATAGAATACATGGTGAAGTCCAAATGGAATCAACGCTCTCTTAATAATACCAAAGATCAATGTTCCAATATAACCTGTTCCTGTTACAAGTCCGCCAAGTGCATAGATTCCATTCTGAACGGTTGGCCATACAAAATAGAGTACGATTCCGACAGCCACATAAGTCAATGTTGAAATAATCGGAACAAATCTTGATCCACTGAAGAATGACAGTGCATTCGGAAGCTGGATTTTGTAAAACTTATTATGAAGTGCTGCTACTCCAAGTCCAACGATAATACCGCCAAATACACCCATCTGTAATGTCTGGATTCCGCAGACACTTGTCACAGTTCCTTCCAGAACTCCGGCTCCAAGTGTTCCGTCTGCAAGAAGATCTCCACGGATCAGAAGCATGGCATTCATTGTTGCATTCATTACAAAGAAAGAGATCATTGCCGCAAGTGCCGCAACTTCCTTCTCTTTCTTCGCCATACCGATTGCTACACCGACAGCAAAAATGATCGGCAGGTTATCAAAAATAATACTTCCCGCTTTGCTCATAATTGTGAGCAGGGAATTCAGAATTGTCCCCTCGCCTAAAATTGCCTGAAGATGATATGTCTCAATCATCGTTGCATTTGTAAATGAACTTCCTACTCCAAGCAGAAGTCCTGCTACCGGAAGAATTGCGATTGGAAGCATAAAACTTCTTCCGATTCTCTGCAATACTCCAAAAATCTTGTCTTTCATCTGTAATCCTCCTAGTATCATTTCTTATAGAGTTGACGCATCCCATAGTTTCTTGTGCTGGCACAGTTCTGCAACTTACTTATCCTATACTATAATGCGCAAAAAAGGCATAAACTAATCCTCAATAACCAAGTCCACCTTATCTGGTGAACTTATTAAGGATAGTTTATGCCTGCTTTACCAGTAACACTCTATCGTGCGCTTTTCTCTTTTAACCACGTATAGTATATACATACTCACCTCCAACAGTCAATCTGTAATATTCAACAATATTTATCCTGTTTTTTTGTTGAATATGTTACTTAGTGATTATTTTAGTAAATTAAAGTTTTTTTGATTTAAATTATTTTCTCTTCATTTTACGCTTCTGGCTTTTGCTTATTTGCTTTTGTAATATCCAGACGTACATTCACACCAAATGGATTGATTGCAACTCCCTTCGCATCCGGGATCAGTATCTCCGGAATCTTATCCGCCGGGATTGCTGCTGTCTTCATCTTCTTGCCCTGTGCAAATCTGGTAAATTCTATCATATCTGTAAAGATCGGCTGATACAGACTTCCGTCCGGCTGTCTCAGAAGTGGAACCTGATTATCTTCCTGAACTCCTACGATAAAGGTTCCTTTCTTATAATGCGCCATCATCTCTTCCTGAAGTTCCTTCACATTCTCCGGCATCTCCGGTCCGATACTGCGGTGCATCTCCTGCATCAGATACATTGCTGTCAGATGAAGCTCCGGATTCTCGATCAGTTTCTTTCCTTCAGGCAGTTCTTCCTTATTCTTACGAACTACAAGATGTTCCAGCTGAATCCTGATCTCCTCCTCTGTACCAACATTCACCGCCAGTGCATTCACGCCCATTGTATACAGGTTTGTAAAAAATCCAAGTCTGGCATTCTTTTCAATTTTGGCAATTCCTACATGATAACGATCTTCTGCAAGCGTCTTTGCCTTTTCCTTTGCAGACTCTTCCTGATAATAAACCAGAACCTCGTCATCAAATGTCTCTTCATCACAGAGGACAAACGGCATCTTCGTCACCCCTGACATGATCACATAAATCTCTTCGAGATTTCGCAGATTCACCAATGTCTGCTTCATCTCTGTACTGACAATTACTTTATTCTCATCCATCTCTTTGTTTTCCTTTCTGGTTGCTTTTCTTTCCATTACAGCAGTGCAATGAAATGAGGTATAAATATAATACACCCTATGATCACAGCCATGATCGCCGTAAAAAGCACTGCACCTGCTGCCGTATCCTTCGCGATCTTAGCAAGTGGCTTTCTCTCTTCTGTCACAAGATCGACAACAGCTTCCACTGCCGTATTCACAAGTTCCAGTGAGATCACCATTCCAAAAAGGAGAAGACAGATACACCATTCCATCGGTGTTAATCCTACAAAGGTTCCAACTGCTGTTACAAGAATCACTGCAAGGCAATGAATCTTCATATTCCTCTCTTTTGAAATCCCTGTCCAGATTCCTTCAAAGGCATAGCCAAAGCTTTTGAATAAAGGCTGTTTTCGATTCTTCATTCGTAGTCTCCTTTCGGATTCGTATCATAGATCAAGCAACAAATCTAATATCTATGATACCACATCTGGCTCCTTATCAAAAGAGGTATTTTCCGTATTTCTCACACAACTTAACGATTGCACTTCCAACGATCGCACCGTCTGCGCTCTGACACATCTTCGCCGCCTGCTCCGGAGTGGAGATTCCGGATTCGTCTGCCAGCTGATGATACGCTTTTAACCTGCCATCTTCTAATACCGAACGGATCAGAAGTACTGCCGAGGCTCCCATTGCTTTCGCCTGATAAATCATGCATTCATCACAGGTGAAATCTTTTCTGAGTACCGGAATGGATACATTTTGCACGATTTCTTTCAGATACCCTCTTTTATATCTATAGGAAATATATGTTTTACAGCCACAGTGTGCATCCTAAACGGAGCATTTTTTATATATTAGGAAAGCACTTTCCTAATATATAAAAAGTCCTTGACAGAATATTCCTATTCTGTCAAGGACGGTAAATCTAAATCTTTTCCGCGAAATTGTCAAAAAATTTTCTCAATTTTCTTGTCTTTATTTTCTTTTTCTCTTCCATGCAAATCCGCCAACTCCTGCTCCGAGTGAGGAGAATGCAAGTCCTAATAAGCCAAGAACATTTGCCGGATCACCTGTCTTTGCGGCTTTTGATCCACTTGTTCCTTTGGAAGCTGATCCATTCGTAGTTGTTCCTGCCTTCTTTGTAACAGTCGGAGTTGCACTTCCATTCTGACTTCCCGCCTGGTTTCCATTCTTTACAAGTGCTTTGATTGCTTTATTTAATGCATCTGTTGCTTTATCAACTTTTTCCTGGCTTTCTTTTGCATTTAATGCGCTCTTAGCGTCTGTCAGTGCACTCTGCAATGCCTTCCAGCTGTCAACTGTGTAATCAGCTTCTTTCAGAGCTGCCGCATCACTGATTACTTTCTCAAGGGAAGAAGTATCAACTGCTGCCGGCTCTTCTATCTTAACAAGTGCTTCAATAGCTGCGTTGAGGTGGCTTACTGCCTCGTCTACAGTTGCCTGCGTTTTTGGATTTTTCAATTCATCTTTTGCTTCCTGAAGTTCCATCTGCATAGATGCCCAGCTTTCCGCTGTGTAATCAGCTTCTTTCAGGGCTTCTGCTTTTGCAATAGCTGCCTCAAGTTCTGTTGTTGTGATTTTTTCATTCTCAGATGCTTTTACAATATTCTCCTCTGTTGCCTGGAATTTGTATGTCACGTCATTGTATCCAAGTGCTGTCAGTGTAATGGTCCAATATCCTGTTCCATCCGTTCCTTCCGGAAGTGTACAACGAAGAGAATCTGTCAGTCCAAGCTGGATTCCCATTGCTTTGTGCATCCAGTTATCTGCTGCAAACTTTGTTCCGTAAGTAGCTTTTGCATTTGTATATGTGCTGTCATCTCCATAGTAAGTCCATGTAACAGTCTGGAGATTTGATCCAAGATCACCATAATTTCCTGTCAGATCAACTCTTAAGAATTCTCCATAAGATCCGTTTGCTTCTTTTACTGTCAGCCCTGCTTCCTCTGCTGTTGGTGCTGTCTTGAGTGCCTGATCTTTGATTCCGGACTCTGATCCATTATTCACTCGTGCAGAGAAACTGAAAGATCCATCCTCATTCTTTGTTGCTGTTTTCAGACCGTTTGTATTCTCTGTTACATTGGCAACCAGTCCTGTATAGCTTACCAGATTCTTTTCTGAATATCCTCCTGCAAGTTCACTTCCGTTTTCGATCACACGATAGCTTGCTTTCAGTGCATCCAGATCAGATGTTTTTACTTTCACCGGCACATATTTCAGTCCGAGTACATCATACTCTTTCATCTTTGTTGTTGCACCGGATTCTTCTGTGATCTCTCCTCTGTTAAATGTAATCTTGCTTCCGTCTGTCAGAACTGCAGTAGTTCCATCTGTCCAGTACTCTACTGCATACTCTTTTCCATTTTCCGCCTTGATTACTGCGTTGCACTGGAAAGAACCTCTGTGAAGTCCATGATTTACTGTAGCTCTTGTTACAGTATCGAATGCACCCTTATCAGACTCTCCTTTTGAATCCTTTGCATCTGAAGAAGATGTATCTCCTGCTGCCTGCACATTTTCAGCAGCCCAGTACTCTGCCCAGCTAAGTCCTACATATGCGTAAGTATACTCACTCTCCTGTGATAAAGTATAAGTGAATTCGTAATCCTTTGCATAGCCTGTTGCCTTTACTGAGATCTTAAATCCATGTCCATTTTCTGCATTCTTAAACGGAGCTGCAGTTGTATCAATTGTTCCATCTTCTTTAATGATCTTCACTGCACGCTTTCCTGTTGCCGCATACTCTGTTCCGTCAACTGTTACGGATTCGATCTTCTTTACATAAGAAGTTACATCCTCTGCTGCATATCCTTCTGCCGCTACAAGTGCTGCACTTTCATTGTTAAATACAACTGGTACAGCTTCTGTTGTTAATTCAAAATCTGTCGTAAGATCCGCATATTTTCCGGATTTATCAGATACTTTCAGAGTATATTTGCCTATCTCAGCGCCTTTTGTCTTATAGGTAAGTACCCCGTCTTTTACCTGAACATCCTCAAGACCTTCAACTGTATATTCTGCCTGATAATCACCAGGAAGGCCTTCTACAGTTACATTTACTTTTCCACTTTTAACATCTGCATTCTCTGCTGCGATAGTTCCATTGAATTTAACCGGAACATACTGATCAGCATCAATCTCATAGATTCCATTATCTGTATAATATGTGATTTTATTGATCGTCTGACCCATCATCTTTTTATAATCTTTTGAGTTCAGCGTGTTTCCATGAGATGTTGTCACAAATCCGGTACTCCATGCCAGTTCTTTCTTTTTCCAGATATTTTCAAGATGACGAAGTCCGTAGTTGTCTCCTTCTTTTGTGCTGATCACAACTCCGTATACTGTATTAACCGATTTTGGGAGTCCATTTACATCTAATTCATAATCTCCATACTTCGTGTCTGTTGTAAAATCGATTGATGCATCACTTAACTTCTGTGCAGTTGCACCTTTCACTTCACTAAAACTGAATGAACCATCTGCATTTACTGTTGCTTCTTTATAATAGGAAGGAGTCTCACTTAAAATATAGTAAGAATAGCTTGCGCTCTCGAATAACGCATCTTTTCCGTTATATTCTGTTGTTTTTTCCTTTCCTTTGATGTTCACTGTGATAGAAAGCTTGCTGTCATCTGTAATCTGTGTATAGTTTTTCATCACAGATGCATCACTGATCTTAACCGGATATGTAATACCTGTAATGTCTGTTCCATCGCTGTTCACATGATAAGAACCAGCTGCAAGTGTTGATCTTGTTTTCGCTTTTGTAGCGGAGGATACACTGTCTGCTCCTGCCACCTTATCTGCTGCATAGAATTCAGAATATGGAATATTCATCAACACATACGTTTCTTTCGCAACTTCTGCCTTTTTCAATGCCTTCACTGCTGTATTTAACTCATCTGCCGCTGTGTCCACTGCACTCTGGGATTCCTTTGCTTTCAGAGCTGCCTTCGCTGCAGTTAATTTTGTCTGCATTACACTCCAGCTGTCTGCTGTGTAATCAGATTCTGTCAGTTTCTCAGCCGCTGTGATTGCTGACTCAAGCTTTGCTGTGTCAATGGTAACTGTCTCCCCTGCTGCCGGAGCTGACTGGATTGCTTCAAGTGCAGCTTTTTTAATCGCATCAGAAGTACATGTTGCACTGGAAACTGTATCCCAGCTGTTAATTGTATCTTCTGTAGCAGCCTGTCCTTCAAGCTTTGTTTTAAATCCTTTTGGTTTGGAATATGCTTTCTTGAAATAGGATGCATTTTCTTCGTTGTATCCTTCTTTTGGTGTGACTGTAATCTCAGAGAATTTTCCATCCTCTACTTTCAGGCTTACTTCTACATCATATTCTTCCCACTCATCATCTTCTGTTCTGGTCACGTGAGCTGTCTTTGTATAAGTTCCATCCTTTGCAGTCTGACTTCCTGTTGCCGCAAAGATGGTTGACGGACAAAGTCCTACTACCATAGACATTGCCACTGCCATGGACATTGCCTTTACTTTCATTTCTTTGTTTTTCATAAGAACCTCCTTTTTAATTAAAATAGTTACATACAGATCCTGCCTGCCGCAGTTCTGCTTTCCTGCTTCCGCATGGATATATTATCAAGTTAGCTTTTGCTAACCTATAACCCCAAAAAATTTTTACATCTATACTGTCCTTACAGCTTCTTTCTTCACAACCGGTAAAATCTTTCCTGCGACAATTCCAATCACGAACCCTGTCACTGTTCCTGCCACAAGAAGAACCGGCAGATAATAAATCAGTTTCAGATTCTCCACCACTGCCATCGCAACAAGAATCTGTCCTATATTATGAAAGACGCCGCCAGTGATACTGACTCCTACAATGGAAATTCCATCCATCTTCTTTACAAGTACCATGGCAAGAAGGCTGACAACTGCCCCTGCCAGACTGTAAATGATCGACATTCCATTTCCAAAAAGAAATCCTGTCAGAAGCACACGCAGTACAGATACCGCCAGTACCTCCGGAATTTCCAGAAAATAAAGACCTGTTACAGTGACCAGATTAGCCACTCCAAGCTTCATCCCCGGCACTCCAAAATTAATTGGAATCAGGCTTTCCACATAACTAAAAATCATTGCCAGCGCAACAAGCATTGCCATGTTCGCAAGTTTTTTATTTCTATTCATACATTCTCCTTTACAGTCGAACAATTGATTTATTTAGAAATTGTATCCGGTAGATGTTCCTTTTCATTTTGAGAATCATCAGAATTCTCAACTTCTTCTATTTCTACAACCAGCTTATGAGGCAGGCAGACAATTGTCTGTGTCCGGTTATTGATCTTCCCCTGCTCTTCGCAATATCCATCCGGACAGTCAGCCTCTTCCATATAAGCTTTTCCATCCTCAATCCGGACACGATTGTAAAAATCCCCTTCCTGCACTTCGATCACCTGATCTTCATCCAAAGCATATCTTCCGTAAACTTCACCATCTACCTTGATCACAACCTGTTTTTCCTGATTTTCTTTTTGTCCGCTTTCCTTTGCCTGTACATACTGCATCAGATTCATCACAAGAAACAGTACACATGCCGCAAAGAGGATTCCGCCTCCTAAAAACAGATCTTTTTTCTTCATCTATTACACTCCTGCCCAGATCATAATTACAAGTAACAGAATTGCCCGAAGAATCGTAAACCAGAATTCATTTCCCTTCAGACCTTTGATTCCTGTATGGATATGCTTCTTTGGACAGGTATCAATACATTTCTGGCATTGGAAACAATCTCCCTCGACTTTGAGTGATCCGTCTTCCGGGAGTCCGATCCCGGATGGACATTTCTTCGTGCATCCACTACAGCCCTTGATACAATTTTCTCTGTCGCGGTGCAATGCAAAGAACGGAAGCACTGGAAGTAATGAGAATACTGCTCCCATCGGACACAGATTCCGACAGAAAAATCTTTCTTCCAGACACATCCCCACAATAATAAGAAGTAGTAATATCACTCCCGGCAAATATCCCTGCAAGTGAAGATTTCCTGCATGCAGCATAGAAAAAACATCCCACGGGCTTGTCCCTTTTGCCTTTCCGTATACTCCCGCAAAACAAAGTACTGCGATTACGGTCAACACCAGATATTTCAAATAGCTTAACTTCTCTGTGATCTTTTCTGAAAGCAGCACCGGCTTTTTCTTTCTCTTCTTAAAACACCAAAGATAAAATGCATGAATTCCATCTCCAAGACTTCCGAATGCACATGCGAATCCACAGAAGAATCTTCCGAAAAGAATCGTATACGCGCAGAGAACTATAAGCACCGTCACAAAAGGGGTCATCCCGATTGCCTCACCTGCTCCTATCTGTGTGAAAATATATTTTACACCGGCAAATGCTGTTGTATACACAGATGGCAGAAACAGAAAATAAAGGATCTGAATCAAGGCACGAAACCAAGTATGCAATTTTTTAATTTCTTTTGCTTTTAAATTATGTATATTCAACTTCTTCAAACTACTTTACCGCCTGTTCTAATGCCTGTTCTGCTGCATTTTTAATTCCTGTCGAACTGAACGTTGCTCCGCTGATCGTATCAACCTCTGCTCTCTGCGCCTCTATGATCTTTGGAATGATATCTTCCGCCATCGCAAGATATGCACTGTCTTCTTTCTCAGCGGAGGTCACTTCTACCGCTTCGATCTTTCCATTTTTTACGGTAACTTCTACCGCAACCGTTCCGCCAAATCCATCCGCTTCTCCGATATAGGTTCCATCCTTGTATCCTGCTCCATCTCCTGAATCATTCCCTGACTCAGAATCACTGCCGGCACCAGATGACTGTACCTCTAACTGTGCATTCAGTTTTGCGATTTCCTCATCCTTCGCACGGACATCCAACACTTCGTTATATCCGAAAAGAACCCCGACAATTGCCAGCAGACTAAACAGTCTTACGATAAACTCTTTCATCCTACTGCGCCTCCGTCTCTTCCGGTCTCAAAGCCATTTCCAGTGCCTTTTTGCATCCGTCAATAATCGCATTCGAAGAACAGGTTGCTCTGGATACCGTATCAATTTCTTCCGGCATTCCTTTGGTAATAATCTGGGAAACGACACCTTTTTTGCTTGAAGTTCCATTTGCCGCTTTCTTGATATAGCTGTCATTCGTTGCATCCCCATCTCCTGATACATCCGTAATGGATACAATTTTGTCATTTCGTATTGTCACCTTCATAGAAAGCTGATACTCTGTAAAATCTTCATCCTCATCTGGCTTGCATGGTACACTCACCTCATAAGTTCCATCGATGTATTTTGTCTTCACTCCTTCCTCTTGATCTGACTTCTTTTTCTCAAGCTGTGCAACTGCAAGGTTCAGATTCTCCACCGCTTTGTCAACAGCCTGCTGTTCCACTGTTTCATTCGCAGCTGTTTCCAACAGCTCTTTTGCATCATTCAGTCGGAGACTCAGAACCGCCCAGCTACTCTGTGTATATTCCTCCATCACAAGTGCTTCTGCTGACTTGACTGCATTTTCCAGTTCCGTTGTATCTGCTTTCTCTTCAATGGATTCTCCATTCGTTACTTTCTCCGCCTGTTTCAAAGCATTCTTTATTGCTCCGAGAAGTCCCTTCGAACTGTAAGTTGCACCAGATACAGTATCTACATCTGTATTCTGATTTTTAAGCACATTTTTCACTACATCCATTGCGCGGTTGAAAAATGCTTCATCATCTGATGTCTCTGTAACTAAAATTGCTTTGATCGTATGCTCCTGGATCACCACAGCTACCGATACGTTTCCGCTGTATCCTTCCGCTGTTCCATAATAGATTCCTTCTTTGTATGGAACTGTTCCGGTTGTGGATGTACTCTGATCCTGACTGGAAGAACTGTTCGAGCTATTCGTTTCAGATGAATCCGAAGTCGCCCCATTTCCACTCACTGCCGCCTGACTTAATGCATCTCTTACTGCCTGGATGATTCCAACCGAACTGTACGTTGCTCCGGACACGGTATCTACATTGGTGCTCTGACTACTGATGATCGCATTGATCAGTACAGAGGCTTTGGAAATGTATGCGCTTCCATCTTGATTCTCCATAATCTGGATGTCTGTGATCTTTCCGCCACTGATCTCAACCTTTACTTTCAGTGTTCCACCAAATCCAGTCCCTGTTCCGTAATAAGTTCCGTCCTTATATGCTGCCGGGTCTTCCACTGTTGCGACAGAAGTAGAACTTCCTGCTGCCGCGCCGCCACCAGACTGTGACTGTCCTGTTGTTCCGCTGTCTTTTTCTCCTGTCAGTGCATTCTTCACCGCACTGATGATTCCCCGTGAACTATAGGTTGCCCCTGAAACAGTATCGACTTCCAATGTCTGTCCTTCGATGATCTTATCGATCACCGCCTGTGCACGTTTGAAAAATGCTGCATCGTCAGATGAACTCAGAATATCGATTGCAACGATCTGTTTGTCTTTGATTTGAACCGCAACCGTGATCTCTCCTGCATAACCTGTTCCAGTTCCCTTATAAACACCATCCGTCAGATCAAAAGAACCTTTTACCGCCTGCTCCTGCTCTTCTGACTTTGTAGTCTCTTCTTTTACAGAATTCGTTTGCTCCTGCGCTGCATAAACCGGTGGCTGATATCCACTCAGAGTGCCTGCTACACAGGATGCCACAACTGCTACCGAAAGTACCGGTGCAAATGGTTTCAGCTTCTTTCCTGTTTCTTTTAAATCCATTTTTCCTCCAAAATCTACTCTGTCTTACACTTTTCTATCGAATGATCTCAACTGTTCTCTCCGTTGAAAAATCATTTTCCAGCCCTTCTGTTACATATAGCGTCCCATCGTCACTCATAAGGATTGCATCAAACTCATCTTTATGTTCTCTCCAGAAATCTGCCGCTTTCTCTTCTCCCATAATAAAAAGTGAAGTAGAAAGTCCATCTGCCAGTGTTCCGTCCGTACTTACAATTGTTACAGATACAAGTCCGCTTTCTGCCGGGTATCCGGTCTTTGGGTCAATGATGTGATGATACGTCACACCATCCTGTTCAAAATACCGTTCGTATCCCCCTGAAGTGATAACAGCCTTATCCTGAACACTCAGAATTCCCAGATAATCTTCTGTGTCATCGGGACTCTGCACTGCAATCTTCCATTTCGTTCCATCCGTCTTTGTTCCGAGTGCCTGCACATTTCCGCCAAGATTCACTAATCCACTTGTGATTCCATTGTCTTTGTAAATGTCCATAATTTTGGATGAGGTATATCCTTTTGCAATTCCTCCCAGATCGATTTTCATTCCTTCTACACCGAAAGATATCTTTCTTGTTTCTTTGTCATAAGAAATATTTCCCGCATCAGTGAGTGGAAGAAGTTGATCCAATGTCTCCTGTGACGGAACCTGGAAGTTCTGTGTTGGGAATCCCCATGCTTCCATCACCGGATAAATCGCAATATCAAACGCCCCATTTGTCTCCTGATAAAGTTCCAATGCGCGTTCCGTCAAATAGCCTGCATCTTCGGAAAGCTCTGCACTTCCATCTGCGTTCAGTTTTGCGATCTCGCTGTCTGCATCTCCTGTCGATAAAAGTGCATCCAGACGCTCAATCTCTGCCTGTGCCGCATCAACAGCTGCCTCTGCGTTTTTTCCATACGCAGTCACTGTCATATAGGTATCCATTGCAAAAACATCTCTGGATGCTTCTTGAATATCCTCCGACTGGTTCTGTGCACTTTCTGACGATGTTTCGGATTTATCTGCTGTCTTACTGTCTGTCTTCTGTCCGCATCCGACCAACAGAGCCGATGCACAAAGACAGACTGCAAGTAAACATTTTATATTTTTTAATTTCATGTAATCGCTCCCGGTTATGCTTTTCTAACTCATGTTAGTCTAACTAACTTCGTAAGTATACAGGATGTCTATTATCCAGTCAATTGGATTTTTATTATTTGAGAACTTTTCTCATTTATCTGTTTTTAACTTATATATTTTTCTCATTAACAAAGAATGTGCCGAGGCACATTCTTGCGCCTGCGGCGTTGCTAAGCGCCAGTGGCGCTTGTTTAGCAAG
>ERZ1035006.847-NODE-847-length-22525-cov-5.389542_pt1 | contig 22525 bp, 15 predicted proteins | sample MGYA00520694_ERZ1035006 | MGnify/ENA primary metagenome ERZ1035006 (study PRJEB33766, sample SAMN09781746) | gut metagenome | biome: gut microbiome | host: Homo sapiens | place: Madagascar | study: EMG produced TPA metagenomics assembly of the PRJNA485056 data set... | reverse complement strand
TCTGATATTTCCTCCACAGTATTCGCTCCATCGTTTCTGAATGCGCTCTACGTAATCCGCAGTCTCCGTGCCTCTCATGAAACCTCTTTTCACGACAGGATCCCGATAATAATAAGGATTGCTAAGCTTGAGGACGAAATGTTTTACTTCCTCCCAATTGTATGGATTGCCCCCATATTTCTTGGTTAAAGCCATGGCATCTCTGATGTGGTTGAAACCTCCATTGTATGCAGCAAGGGCATATAAGATTCGCTGGCTTGGATCATGGATGTCAGAGAAATGCCCTTGCAGTTCAGCCATCTAGCGGGATGCTGCAGCGATGTTGGCCTCTGGCTGATGTATGTCGTTTATGGAAAGTCCCAGATGGGATGCGGTAGATGGCATGATCTGCATGAGTCCGCAAGCCCCAGCCCATGATTTGGCATTCGGGTCAAAACAACTCTCCTGATAACATTGCGCAGCCATCAGGCGCCAATCCATTCTTGCCGTAGGAGCATATCGCTGAAAATATCCGTCGTATTCCGAGATGACACCTTTCGACCTGTTCAGGAAAGGAGAATAAATATGGCGTCTGATACTTTGTGAGGATAAGAGGAAAGTTTCTTCTCTTTTCACTTCCGCAGTCAATTGCGGTTTGTACCAGGCATTCAGAGAGTCTGCCAAACTGTTGTTGTCTCCTATGACAGCCCATTGTTCTTGGGTCGTATCCTGTTTAGGACCGCAAAACAGCAATTTCCCTTTCGTTTTCTTGCGTGATAAGGGAACGGCAATAATGTCGCCCTCCCCTTTTTCCAACTTGCTGATCATCTCAGTAGTGTCCTTACATACTTCCACTCTCAGGCTGACTCCAATTTTCTGGGCAAATTTCTCGCAAAGAAGATATTGCAAACCCAAATTCCGGTTCTTATATATATAATATGTATCAACTTCAGTATCACCCATTACCTTTCTGATCAAGACTAACCTATCAAAAAAGTCTTTGAACTCGTATGTCACCCTAGCATCCTCATCTATCTTCTGGATAATATTTAGCGAGCCATCTGGATAATACGACTTATTGCAAAGAATATCATTTGACACCTCAAAGCGCAAGCATCCCATGTGAGCATTCGTTGAATTAGTAAGATAAGCAACAATACGACTTTTTCCTTGCATAATCCAAGGTGCCCCAGGGCCTCGCTCATCTCTTAGTCTTCCCAAAGGTGAATCCTCGTAGGAATATTCCACATAAGCCATAGGGTCATTGTAATCTGCAATATAATGCTTTTGCTCTATTTCTGTATAGTTGCCAGAATTACCAGACAAAGAGACCATTTTTCCTTTCCGACGCACACGTCCAAAACCATCATAACTTGTGGCTTCAAGCAAGTCAACCCCACTCTCAGGAGACAAATTTACAGAGACATTCTCCACAAAACGCCCCAAACCGTCATAATAATTGTGTTCGGCAACATAATTTGTCGAACTTGTATTCTTTTGTATGGTAATACAATTTTCCCAACTAGACTGCGCTAGAGAAGGCAATGTTCCCAACAACAATACCAGAACCGATAAATAAATGTCGTATGTTTTCATTGGCGATAAAAATATTTATAAGTTGTTAATGGATTGGAATCTATATCTTTTTCCGAAACAAGCCTTCCAAAGGCATCATATTCATAATGATTTATATTGCCATTTGGTAAAATCATCTCAGAGACCTTATACCATGGATTGTACAAATATGCCGTCACATGCGCATTTGTCCCTTTTACTACTAAATCATACAAATCCTTCAACTCTTTTGCCGTCAATGTAGCCTTGTTTCCTATGTTTCTTACTGTTGTTGAAAGCGCAGACACCTTGTCATAGGTCGTTCCTACAATTTCCATTATTGGACATTGATAAGAATAAGACCATAATAGTACGGTATGCAGACCATCATTTGTTGTATATTCCAAGATATTACCATAGGAATCATACTTTTCCACTTTTAAATCTTGACGCATTTTTCCATCTGTGCCCTTTGTCAAAAATTCGTTGAACATTGGCACTGCGTTTCCAACCAATGAATAGTTCTTTCGATACCCTCCTACAAGCGTATTACCAGAAGTGCCCATATAGTTGTCCATACCTGTGACTTCTGCTAAACAATGTTTTTCTTGTAATCCCTCTGCCCCAGTGGAAGTCCTTTCATGTGGATAGGTAAGCACTTTTTGTGATTTTTGGATACCATTAGTGGTCACAACTCTATTTTCTTTATAGTTTGTTTGGTCGTAACCAAAAGTTATTTTTTTAGGCAGCAAAGCCTTACCATTTACATAAGATGTTTCTGTGATTTCATCCAAATAGTTCCAAACATTTGCCTTGGTATATATGGACAAATGATACGTACATCCTTCCGCTGCCGTACCACTTAAAAAGAGAGGGAGACACTTTGGGAACAATATTTCCTCATATTTTTTACTTCCATAAGTGTAATCTGTCTGTTGTACAAGCTCATCTGTTGAGGAATAAATTTTCCTAGTTAGGATTTTTCCATTCAATCCATAGTTGGGATAATAATATTGTTCTCCCATCCCCATTTCCCGATAAGTCTGGTTCTCATAATTACTGACAATATAGCCATTATCCTGTCCATTCGCATTGACAACCTTCTTTTTTACTACAGAATATCCTACGGTAGGAACACCCAAGGACATCAAACTCAAATCGGACTTTTGTGAACCTACAAAAGAATAGGTAAGCTGACCAATAGCCAAAGAACCCTGACTAAAAAAATTCAACGCCATATTCTTGCACCTAACTGTTGGTACAAGCAATTTTCCATTATAATACTCATAACACGTCTTGCTTACAAAGTCTGACTTATGCCCATCATAATTGGTTATGCTTTTAATTCTAACGCCACCCCCAATAGACAATCCACTGCTGTCAGCGATAGATTCATCCAAAACAAACGAATGTCCTGTCGTTGCACGGATGGATGCCGTTGTCACGTAATCACTAGGAACATACGGCACTGTAACATATATAACATATACCCCAGGTTTCAAGTGTCTTGTAAATGTCTTTGACATGCCAGGAGTTGAGGTAGAAGTAGAGAAAACCTCATGGTATTTAGTACCTTGGACACACCATATTGTTGCAGAACAAGAATATTTTGCAGGATCTTTACTGTTGATGTTTACTATAAATTCTATGTCCTTTTCTTCTGAAAGAATGAAACTTTCCCCATTTGATTTCTCCTTTTGTGCAGCAACAGAATAAACAGAAACGGAGGAGGTTACCATTCGATTCGGGCTTTCTGCACTAGGATAATAATATGAATCATTAAAATGATGACTCTCAAATTCAAAATCCGTATAACCTCCTGTCGGATAAACTATTCTTTTAAGAATACCACATAGGATTTTCTTAGGGGAAGCCAGACGATTGGCATCACCAAGATGTTCTATTTCTGAAATATTTCTTCCAGCTATACTATATGTAGGGCTAGAACAAAAGTTTTTTCCATTATTTACCCCATTGTAATATCCCCAATAATCTTGTGACAAGGAGGTCACATACGGAAGTGAGGTAGTTTCATCATACGAGAAAGAATATTTTTTGTCATCTATAACTAAGTTTATCAATTTTAGCCGTTTCCCAGAATATTCATCATCGCTATAACCTAACGAAGCCCAGCTTGTAGCCTCACTTTTCTGTTCTTCATAAAAGTAATCATACCCAAAAGTAATCTGATGAGTTTGAACATTTCCATTTTTAGACAAAACACGAATGTTTTTGATAGCCTTGGAACCTTTCACATCCAATCTATCTTCTAAATCAAAAAGCACTTTTTCATTATGAGACTCTATTACTGAGGGATACAGCATGTCACGATACAAAGAGGGGGTGGAAGCTCTGGTATGCAAACCTAGCAAATCATTCAAGTCACCAGGGTAAGCACCTGTCATAGTCTTCAAGTGCCCCAAAGACTGATAAATCTCATATTGTCCCTTTTGGCGGAATTGATTATACGAGAGCGTAATGACATCATTGGGATTCAATCCACGAATTTCTGTCAAGTAATAGCAATCCAACTTATCATACTCACTATAAGCCTGGAATACATATTTTATACCCATATCATCCGTAATGAAAATCTTAAAAGGATAAATTGCACCAGTATATTCTGTTTCTATTTTATATTTACTAGCATTATCGTCCAATACTTTCGTGTTTCTTGTTCGGTTATCCAAAGTGAAAGCAACAGTATGACCACAGAAATTTGCATGGAAGACATCTGGAATATGCATCCCATGAACCAAGTCTTCCATCAATAAACTCCGCCAATACAACCTACTCGAAACTTGGTAAGCTTGGCTTATATCCAATAACCCAAGCCCCAAATCCCAGTCAACAAAGTAATCTTGGGGAACATAAGCCGTGTGATAGCCTGTTGCTATCGAATATATGGAGTCCAAGAATTCCTTGTCTGTTTTTTGGGGGAAAGAGCAAAAATCATCTTGTCCATTTACAATATGGGTAATGCTGCCTCCAAACACAAGTCCCCATCCCAAGCCTACGGAAGATGCTTGCTGGCTTACTCTTATTCCTGAAGCCTCGTATTTCAAACTTACAGGAAGGCGTAATTTTCCAGAAGACACCTCCAACAATGATATGGATATTTCGGGAGTTCCTGTATATTCAGAACTTTCATAAGAGCCATACGTCTCAAAGGCCATCGGGGCAGGTTGCATCTCCTTAAAATTAGGCAGGAGCATATCATAGGTCAAGGGAGTTGGATTTACATTCTGCCCCCAAGAGTACATGGATAATAACAAAAGCCAAATTGTGCATCCTGCCAATATTAGTCTAAAAATAGGTCTCATAAGCCATGATTTTATTTGATTAGGAAATTCTTTGAATATTTTTTCCCATTCACTTCCAAATAAAGGATATATTGCCCCATCGGCAAAGAGTTACAATCTACATAAAAACGACTTCCATCATCACAATTTTTGGAAACACTCTTACATAAACATCCCTTTGAATCCACAAGAAGAGCTTTTACTGTCATACTAGAAGTCAAATAACACTCAACCTCTATTGTTTTTCCCGAAAGCATTGCTTGATAAGAAAACTCACCTTGTGAAGAACTTCTATTTTCCTTTATTATGCCCTTCTCTTCAAAAACACTTAAATTTTCCTTACATTGATGTGAATACAAATAAGTGACGCTTGTTGTAGCGGCATCTTCTTTTGGACTTACGGAAACTATCCTGCGATACATGATGGGATAACGATAACCATCTGCATACCATCTAAAAACCTGCTCATAAAAAACAGAGCTTTGGGTACATTGCAAAGAGTCCAATTTGATATGATTTGCCTTTTTAGTATATAGAAGAAGGACATTGTCTATTGTATCTCCTTCTTCTGTCACTAGACATCCTTTTTTCAAGGCTTCCGTATGATATGAGCCAGTATGCCACAATCGCATCTTATCACAATACATGCCACAACCAGAAAAATCCCCATCAACAAACGAGCCTACTACCGTTGGGAAATGCAAATATATTTCAGGCTTGTCATATTTTATCAAAAACTGATTTGATTCATAACCTATGATGGATATATTCTGTGCATTCTGATAGAAATATGTTCTTACCCCTCGACGAGTACAACAAACGGTATCATTCAATATTCTGTAAGAATCTGGGGGCAAAGACTTATCTTTCACCTTGGCTATAGTCCAAACATATTTTTCCCCAACAACTTGTTCGTTGAAGGAAACTTGCACTTTGTCTAGCCAATCACCATCTCTATAAGAATTAGATAGCGAACTTAAACTTTGCCCATTTACTTGTTCCAAACAGCCACCAAGGAGAATACTAACGAATAAAAATATCCATTTGCAAGAAATCGGTTTATATAAGTTTAGTTTCATATGCCCACAATATGGTTAGTTCGTGGGGCAAATTTAATTATTTAAAATGAAAGTTCCAAACTTTTATTGATTTTTTTCAAGAAAAACAAAAAGATAATCAGAAAACACTACACTTTTCTTTGAATCATTGCCCACTTAGCTATAACAAACAAAGTGACTCCATTTTAGATGGAGCCATTTTGCTTATTTTTCCTCATAATGGAAGTAAGAAAAGTCGGCAGAGCCACTATTTTCCTTTCCATCCACATACATACCCAAGGTTACGCCAGTAAATCCGCCAGCCACCTCGGTACTCATCAGACTGCAATTCATGGAAGCAAGCTCCTTGAAGGTCTTGCCGTCTGTGGAATAATCGAAATAATACATGATGCCCTCACTGCGCACACGAAGCTTAACAGCTTTCTTTCTGACATTCGGTACACTCTTCACGATATAATCAATGCTCTTCAACTTACAGCGCAAAGCTATCTGCTTATCCGTAACAAAGAAATCCAAGTGACCATCATTAATTTGATAAACCGTCAATCCCGCCTCTACATTTCCTTTAGGAAACACTTCTGACTGCAATTCAAAGTTGGCACTCTCTTGACGGCGACCAAAGAACGTAGGCTGATTATTCGCCGTCAACGTACCATGAGGATAAAGACGAAGACTAAATCCTTCCTCGGTTGCTAGTGAATCATAATTGGCTATGATAGGATTTTGAATACGAATCCATTCTGCGTCACCCGTATTAGGATTTACAATTTCATCAGCCCCCAAATGCTTCTCCAACAAAACAGAAGGCAAGGTGTTCGCCTTCACCAAGGTATCTATAGGCAAGCCACCGTTGACCACAGGCCATTCACCTGCCTTCCACTCCACAGGGGCGAGGTAGGTCTCACGACCGAGATGATGATAAGAACCTCCATAGTTGCGATAAGCCAAGAATACCATCCACCAAGAGCCATTCTCTGCTTGCACAAAGTCACCATGGCCTGTGCCTTGTATCTGCAAGGATTGCCCGAGGCGGCTGCAGTTGGTCAAGATAGGGTTGTTCGGATTGCTCTCGTATGGACCTTCGATGTTCTTGCTTCGAGCAATAGTAAGATGATGCGCCAACTCCGTTCCTCCCTCTGAAATCAAAAGATAGTAATAGCCATCTTTCTTATAGATGTGTGGTCCCTCAGGATAACGACCGCCATCCCCCTGCCAGAGTTTCTTACTCTCGGTAAGTTGCTCACCTGTCTCGGGATTGATTTCGCAAAGCCAGATGGCATCGTCAGGATTGCTCACCATGTAGCACTTTCCGTTTTCGAAATAAAGAGAAGGGTCGATGCCTTGCTGCTTCAACCAAATAGGTTCACTCCAAGGTCCACGAGGGTCTTTGGCTGTGACCATGAAGTTGCCGCCATTTCCCACATTGGTCGTTATCATATAATAGATGCCTTCGTGATAGCGGATGGTTGGCGCATAGATGCCGAGCCATGAGCTGGCTCCCTTCAAAGGCAACTGGCTTTCACGGTCGAGTACATTACCTATCTGCTGCCAATGCACGAGATCCTTGCTTTGGAAGAGCGGAACTCCTGGGAAATACTGGAAGGAGGAATTGACGAGATAGAACGTATCTCCCACCCTGCATACCGAAGGATCGGGATGATAGCCCGGTATCACTGGATTGCGATACTCCTGAGCAGATGTCGGCAGCACTGCCAGCATCAGCATCAGTAAAGACATCATTAGTTTTTTCTTTTTCATGTCATTAAGTTTTTTATATGGTTTATATATGTATAAGTTCTATTACTTGATACGTTACCTCATTCTACCTTATCTATATGTAAGTTCTGTTCGATGAGTTTCTTTAGGAGGAAGGTGGCGTTTTGGTTCTTTGCCACTCCCCTCTGTATCTTATAGGTATAGGTGACATCCAAGCCCAAGTCGATCTCGAAGCAATAGTTGTGGAAGCGTCTCCCCAGATCGGACTCGTTTTCCATCTTGGAAAGTTCAAGGTCGTGGGTGGCGATGACACCGCTCACAGGCAACTGGGCGATAGACTCCAGGAAGAGGCGTGAGCCATTGAGCTTATCCACCGAGTTGGTGCCCTTCAAAATCTCATCGAGGATGATGAGGGTTCTGAGGGAATCGCCTTTGCAAGCCAACTTACCTTGGCTTGCAAAGTTTGCCTTATGTTTTTGAGCATCTCCCTTGCAGAACTGCACTAACTGTTCCAAGCGCAAGAGTTCGGCATTGAAGTAAGAGATGCCATGCGTCAAGTCGTCGGAGGTTCGCATACTGGAGAAGAGACGGAAGCGAGAAATGCGCAGAGTATCGGCAAAGACCGGCATACCCGCCATCGCCAAGATATAGTTGATGCCGAGGGAACGCAAGAAGGTACTCTTGCCTGCCATATTGGCTCCAGTCACGATATAGTAATTGCTATCGTCTATGCAGAAGTCATTCTTCACCGCCTTGGCTCCCAAGAAAGGATGATAGAGATTCTTTGCCTCGAAGACAACAAGGCGCTCATCAATCATCTGTGCATCCGTAGCCTCAGGGTGGTTATAGCGAAAATCCGCCATGCTTACCATCGCATCCAGTTCACTCACTATCTCAACCCATTCCTCCATCTGTGCCATATAATTGTTCTTCCATTTCAAGAATCGGCGAACCAGGAAGAAGTCGCTCAACAGGAAGCTATCGGTGAAGAACAAGCCGAGGAAGTTGCCACGGCGATCATATCCACTCAATATCTTCTCCAACTCCGAGAAAGAAGGCAAAGCCTCTGCGAGTTTCTCTTGCATCTCCTTGCCAAGTTTGCTACTGAAAGTGCGCTGCGAGATGAGACGGAGCACTTGCGAATATGCCATCAACTGATGACGAAGTTTTCCACCGTTGCTATCTATCTTGTCAAGTGAAGACTTGCAGACGGCGAACACGACCATATACTGCACCATCACCCACCAAAGAGGAAAATCGACAGATACCTTTCCCAAGATGGCAAGAACAACGGAGGCAAATATCCCCATCATCAAAAGCCAACCGACCACGAGAGCCAACCCAGAACCGAACCACGCTGGCAATGACATCTGCGAAACCTTTGCCATCGCCTCAACCACAGCAGCAGAATTGATTTTTCCGTGAGAAGATGATGATGACAAGCCTTGCGACTGTGCCATTCGATTCAACTCACCCAAGGTAAAGAGCTCCAATCTCCACTGATGGGCAGACTCCGCCAAATCTTGCTGCAACTCCCTGCGACTTTCGATTTCATCAATAGACAAAGGTGTCTCACGGGAGAGGTTTGCCGCAAGAGCATCAGAGCCGCCAGTCGTGATGGTATGGCAAATGCGATTGTACAAGGAGTCCTTGCCAAAGACATCCAAGTCGAAAGCATAGGCATGGTGTGGATTCAGATAGGCTTCTCCCTTCTCATAAGACGAGAAATCTCCCTCCATCGCCTTCACCTCATCTTGGCAAACCTGCATGAGGGCTGTCTTATGCTCTATCCTTTCCTTGTTCTTGTCATCGAAATGGCGCACCAGGAAGTAAGCCACCAAAGAAAGAAAAGCAGCGCAAAGCCAAAGGTGGGTATCGCCATCGAGGGCGAAATAGCAAACCAAGCAGATCGCCATCGCCCCGAACAACAACAGTTCACTTGTGATGAAAGCATTGTTCTTACGCTTCAAGGCAGCAACCTCGGCTGCATACTTTTCCACAGAGTGTTGATAACTTTCTTTTAATTGATTTTCCATAAGTTGTTTCTATGCTTGTGATTTCTATGTTTGTGACTTAATTTCCAAATACTTGTTGATGACATCTACAGACAAGTTTTCTGGAGTGGTGAGCAAAGCCAAAATACCATGATTCTTCAAGGTTGACACGACCAATCGCTGTTCGTAAGCAAACTGTTCGGCGATGACATGACGATAATATTCCTCATCGGTATCAGGCCGAGTCGCTATGTATTCTTTCAACTCATTGTCAACGAAGAAGACAACCAAGAGACGATGCCTTCTGTTCAACTGGATGAGATATGGCAACTGGCGTTCCATGCTCACCTTATTGGCGAAGTTGGTATAGAGAACGACCAAAGAGCGCTTGCTCAAATGCTGATTGACATGAGCTGTCAAAGCAGAAAAGTCTGACTCTGCAAACTGTGTCTGTTGACGATAAAGCGTCTCCAAGATTTGTTGCATGTGTCCATGTCGAGCCGAAGGAGGAACGAAATCCTCAAACCGATCGCTAAACGTCATGATGCCAGCCTTGTCTTCCTTTCGCATCGCAATATATGACAACACCAAGGAGGCATTGATGGCATAATCGAGATAGGTCATACCCTGGAAGGCTTGCTGCATCACTCGCCCCTTGTCGATGACACACACAACTTGTTGCGACCGTTCATCCTGATAGACATTGGTCATCAAGTGAGAAGTACGGGCGGTAGCTCGCCAGTTGATACGACGGAAATCATCCCCTACCACATAATCCTTGATTTGCTCAAACTCCGTATGATTGCCGATGCGGCGAATGCGCTTGATGCCCAAGTCGGTGAGGCGGTTACTGATGGCAAGCAACTCATAATGCGTCAACATCAGGTAAGAAGGATAAACCTTGACATCACAAGGCGTGCCAAGCGTAAAGCGGCGTTGCAGCAAGCCAAGAGGCGACTGGGCAAAGACACGAATATGTCCGAAGGAATAGGTTCCACGAACAGTAGGACGAAGAGCATATCTCACCTTCTTGCCCTCCCTTCTCAACAGTCTCAACTTGAAGAGCACATCACGACGCTGGAATATCGGCGGAATCTCATCAATGATTTGCAAGCGAACAGAGAAAGGATATTGACTCTCCACACGAATATCCACCTCATTGTCATCTCCATTGGAAAACCTCTCCGACATCATACGCCATGCTTGGATTCCCGTCCGATGATAAAGCAACGCCATATCCAGGAGCAGCAGCAAGCAAAAGGCACCAAGCATCCATCTCCCGACAACAAACATCAGGGGAACAGCATAGCCCAAGCCTATCAATAGGACGAGGGCTATCCACAATGCGAAAAACCTAGGAGTCAGATACACTTTTTTCCTATTTTGGTACTTCGACCTTATCAATCAACTTCATTGCTACCTTATAAGCAGTATATCCTTCCATCTCTGCCTCTGCGGTAAGTACCAATCGATGCTGGAGGATGGATGGAGTGACCGCCTTGATGTCCTCAGGAGTAACAAAGTCTCGTCCTTGCAAGAGAGCGTATGCCTTGCTTGCCTGCAACATCGCTACCGAAGCACGAGGTGAGGCGCCGAGATAGACGGCACGACTGCTACGAGTCTGCTGGACAATTTGGGTGATATAACGCAACAAGCTCTCGTCGATGACGACATCATTCATATAAGAACGAAGCTGCAACACCTCTTCCTTCGTCAAAACCGGATTGACATCAGAAAGTTTTACCAAGTCGGTACGCTGCTCATGACGTTTCAAGATTTCCAACTCATCATCGGCGGAAGGATAACCCATGGTCACCTTCATCAAGAAACGGTCGAGCTGTGCTTCTGGCAAACGATACGTACCTTCCTGCTCCACTGGGTTCTGGGTGGCGAGAATGGTATAGAGTTCTCCCATAGGGTAAGTGGCACCATCCATACTCACCTGTCTTTCCTCCATCACCTCGAATAGCGCAGCTTGGGTCTTGGCAGGAGCACGGTTGATTTCATCCACCAATACGATGTCGGAGAAGATTGGGCCTTGATGGAACTCAAACTCCTGCGTCTTGACATTGAAGATGTTGGTACCCAGTACATCACTCGGCATCAAGTCGGGAGTAAACTGCACACGACTGAACCGTGCATCGACCAATCGAGCTATCAGTCGAGCTAAGAGTGTCTTTGCTACTCCCGGCACGCCTTCTATCAGCACGTGACCATTTGCCAAGATGCAAGTGAGCACCAAGTCAACAGTCTGTTCTTGTCCCACGATCACCTGGGCTATCTCATGGCGAAGCTTTTCTATCTTTTCTGAGAAAAGAGTCAAATCTAATCTTTGTTCTTCCATATTTTTATCGTCTTGTTTCTGAAGTATAAACAATATTTTCTTGCTTTTGAAGCTACAACCATCAGTATGTCATATCATACTTAAACCTTTTCCAATATATGGTTCATGGCTTCTATCATCTCTCTCATCTTCGATGGTTTGATGTCTTCCTCGGAATGGATGATGAGACGGATTTCTCGTAAGGTCTTTTGGATATAAGCTTCGCCAAGACCTGTTTTCTCAGCAAGAAATCTCACCTCGCCATCATCGGTGTTCACATCCCGGACATCTATACCACACCTCCGCCGTAGTTCTTCGGCGAAGAAGGTGAACTTCTTGCGAACCAACTCCGCATGGGTGCATCGCTGATAATAAAGCGTACCGATGAGACGAACGAACTCCAGCGACTTGTTGAGCGGAGGAGCGATGATAGGAATGACTCGCTGCCTGCGTCGGGCGGTAGTGACCATCAAGAGAACGACACCTAGCATCAACAGATAAAGTGCCCAACGCAAAGGAGGTCGCTTGATAAGTTCACGGAATGGAGAATAGTTGACATCCATCGTGGCATCCGTTTTCATATACGCCTCGGTACGATAAACCGGCACATCTGCCATCATCGACATCAAGCGGAAGATATACTCCGACGTGTTTCCCTCCAACATTCCATAATTAGTAAAAAGAAGAGGTGACGTGACAAAGATGACCTCGCCCTTACCATAAGGGACTGAGGCTGCAACGAGCATCGTATCTGCTTCGAACGCCAAAGAAGAATTGGTTTGCAAAGAATCAAAATCAAGGTATCCACCTACCAATCCCTGCCAAACGATATAATCATGGTTAGGATACACCTTTGGCTTTCCACTCCAAGTAATCGTATCTTTATATTCAGACTCATTTCCTATAGCCCGATTATAGATTCGATAATAAGAGAAATAATATTCTGTTTCTATCCTCACCCCAAACTTACGCTCCAGTTCATTATAAGGCGCAGTATCACATGCTGGCTGTTCTTCCGAATGGCTTGCCGCAATCATCACCTTTCCCCCTCGCTTGGCAATATTGCACAAATGCTCGATATCAAGTTTCATTAAGTCTTGCTCATCCACAACCATCAGCACACCAATTCTCCGAGACGAGTACGCACTATCCAATTGCAGGAATGTCTTGGACGTAACTTGATAACCTTTCGGCATAGACTCCGCCAAGACGCTATCAAACACATAGCATCCGAATGGCTGGCGATCGGCATGGTGATAAGTGGACTGCCACTCGAACTTCTTCGGCAACTGCATCTGCAAAGAGAACATCAGCGCAAAGAGAACCACCATCGCCAAGATAAACTTATGACTACTCTTCATGGTCGCCTCCTTTCTCTCCTTGCAGAATCGCACGTCTGACAGCCTCTTGGCAAACACGCATCTCCGCAATCATCTTTTCCGTTGCCTCAAATCCTCCATATCTCACCTTGACAAAGATAAGAGTTATCTTTTGGAAATCCGCATTGCGCCATTCGTTCGTATATTGTGTAGGAGTCTTGAAAGACTGCCAGTCTATCTGATGGTTATCACTCAACCATTTCAATGTTTGCAGATACATCAGTCGCAACGCCTCCCGATAGTCGTGGCGGTCGAGAGCCTTCTCTATCTCGGAAGGGAAATCAATGCCATAGATGGTGTCTTCCGTCACATCATAATTCAGCGCATCGACCTTCTTGCCAGAACGCATAAACACCGAAGGGCGTACCACAAAGACAATCCAAAGAATTGCCAAGATGACAATGATACCCAAGACCGTCCACATCCACTCTCGATTTTGAGCAAAGACATTCCTGAATATCTCATCCGTGAAGTCGCTCAACCTATCCTGCAACCATTCCCCAAAAGTATCTTGATGAGGCACCAACTCCCTACCGTAATCATAAGCACCATCCTGCCGCCAAACAGAAAGCTTGGCGGAATCAATGACTAATGTATCGGAAGGAGACGTAAACATCTTGTCAGATAATTACACTAATGGTTCTGATTGCTTGAAGAGGTCATCGTCATCTGGGTTGCTGTCAGCCATCCCCTCGAAATCGTCAATGCCTTTTGCCACCGACATATCATCAAGTTTTTCTGCCGCATGGCTATACAGATAACTGATGCTCACGAGGAAGATGGTAGAAAGGGTAAACTGCCCAATCCACATGATGACACCGAAGACGTACTGCAATAAGTCCACGATGATGTTTATGATGTTTGGATTATATGGATCGCTATAACCAAACACTGCCTTGATGAGGAACACCACATACCAAGGAATCGCAAAGACAAAAGACAAGGCATTGCTGATGAAAGTCAGCACAAAGCCCAAGGCAAAGATGCCTACCCAAGTTTTCCAGCCCAAGCGAAGTCCACGAGCGTAGGCTTTCCATACTGAAATGTCCTCATATATATAGGTAGGAAGCACCATCAAGAGCGGGATGCACAATGCCAAAACCACAATGAATACCACTATGTAAAAAGTTACATCGACCATGGCACAACCCACAAGAATCGCTATCACTGCAAAAGCTACGGGTATGCCTGCCAATCCACACTTGAAGATGCGTCCGGCATTTCGCTTGGCGTATGGTTTGAGGTCTGCAAAGGTGACGTCCTCCAAACCATTGGCTCGTTCATTGTACAACTGCATACAAGCGAACACGACGGAGCCGACCCACAGACCGACTAGCACACAAACTACCGACAAGAAGATATAGTTGCCGAACAATTGAAGTCCAGTATTGACAGGTCCGTCCCCCACAGCATTCATCGTGCTAGACATCAGGTTGTCAACCGACAATGCCGCCAACAAACTAAGAGGCAGCACGCCATACAAGATATATCTGAGCATATATCTCCAGTTCTGCTTCAGAAATGAGAAGACCACATTAAACTTCTCGCCGAAGCTTCTTTCTGCATAAAAAGGTATTTTATTGTTCATCATTGTTATTATAAGTTTTAAACTTTCTAGTATGATTGATTCATTATCATTTATTATTTATCATTTGCCATTTGCTGCCGATGCCTGATTCTTGGCAAAACGATAAAATAGCCAATCACAAACGCCAGCGACAACAAGATAATCAAGAGTCGGACGGCATTCAGTATTTCGGTATGTCGAGTGACAAATCCCTCGATGAAACCAGCCATTATAAAAATAGGTATCGTGCCTACAATGATTTTCATTCCCCTCTTAGCTCCTCTTCGGAACGAAACCATCCGAGCGTAGGTGCCGGGGAACAGCCAGCCATTGCCTATCGCCAATCCTGCCGCACCCGCAATGATGAGAGCCGAAATCTCCAGCGTGCCATGCAAGAAAACTGCCAAGAAGGACTCATACAGTAAACCATGCTGGGCAAAGAAGGTCTCAAAGCATCCCAGCATCACACTGTTCTCGAATATCATAAGACCTGTGGCGATGCTGGTGAATATGCCCGATACGAATTCCATGAACGACACTCGGATGTTATTCAAGGTAATACCCAAGAACATCTCCATCTCATTGCCGCCATCATACACAGCCATCGGCTTTCCCTTGGCGATATTGTCGAGCGTCATATCCACATAGTAATCTCCCAATATGATGCGACAGAAACTTTCATCGAGACATTGCGACAAGATACCGATGAAGACACTGAGTAAGAAAATGATGAAGGAAACCAATAAGAGTTTGCGCTCTTGATACATCACAAGCGGAACCTCTTGCGTCCAATAGGTGATGAGGCGAGACCATTTCTCTCGCTTGTTGCGATAAATAGAATTGTGAAGAGCCGAACAGAGCTTGTTGAGGTAAATCGTGATACGTGACTGAGGATAATGAGTTTGTGCAAATGCCAGGTCGGATGTCAGGTCGGTATAGACCTCAGCCAAACGATCTGGTGACTGCGAGGCGGCATCGCCTATGACGATTTCAGCTTTCTGCCACTTATCTATATTGCTTCGTATGAAGTTAAACTCTTTCACTTTTACTCTGTCTTAACAGTTAATGATTCGATTTATTCGATGCAAAAATAAGGATTTATTCTTGCATCAGCAAATTATTGGTGCGATTATTCACGTTTTTCGTCAAAAAACATGCTTTTTCTTTGAATATTTGCTATTTTTTAGTTAAGTTTGCAGACAAAAGTTCAAATAACTAAGGAAATAGATGAAATCATGACTCATACCGACATCATAACCAATCAATTTGTAAGAATCGCCCAGACCCCAGCGAGCATCGCTGAGCGCATCTCTGCACGCATCATAGACGGCATTTGGATATTTGTCATCTGCATATCCGTCTTTTATGCGTGCGCCAATTTCTTAGAATACGATGGCGCATGGTGGTTGATGTGGATATTCGGCATAGGCATTTGGCTGTGGGATTTTCTCTGGGAGACATTCAACGATGGCAAGACACCGGGGAAAATGATCATGAAAATCAGGGTCGTCAATAAAGATGGTTCTCGTCCCAACCTAGGCTCCTTCTTTATGAGATGGCTCTTGGGCAACATCGACATCGGGTGCAGTTGCGTGGGTATTCTTTTTATCTTACTCACGAAAGACTCGCAACGATTGGGCGACTTGGCAGCAGGGACGATGGTCATCAAGGAGGTGAACATCGAAGACATCCACGTGTCACTGGATGAGTTTTATTATGCCAAGAAAGATTATCATCCAACGTATGAAGAAGCCAAGAATCTTTCACAAGCGCAAGTCGAGGTTATCGAGAAAACCGTTTATTCTGGCAATGACAAGCACGAGGAGCAAGTGGATGCCTTGGCTCGAAAGGTTGCAAAATTCCTAGGTATTGAAGAACGTCTGAAGGCTAGCCTACAAAAAGGAAATAGCAAGGAAAAATTCCTTGCTACTATCCTTCATGATTATAATTATTACTTGATGGAACTCATTTAACACCCATTTGAAGGAGCTAACACAACACCGCTCCCTCCTGCTTCTTACCATCCATCAGAATCCTCAGCGGATGCTCGAAGCGAACATGGCGAACGTACTTGGTCTCCTCGACGGCAGGCATCGCATCCAGCATCTCCTTGTTGACAAAGCCTCCATTCTCCACATTGGTATCGACCGTGAAGTATCCCACGCCGAAGGAAGTGAGGTTTTGGAAGAAATGGGTGCCTTGGCTTGGGTCGATGTTATAGTTCTTCAATGCCACTTCCACGATGACACGGGCTGCACTGATATGCGGCCACTTTACAGGCACACCGAGATAATGGTCGCTAGAACCCCAACGGCCCGGACCTATCAAGACGTAATTCTTGCCTTCGGCGAGGAACTGGCGATTGATGCGCTCGATGTCGTCAGCCACATAGTAATTGTTCATCGCCGAGAAATGATCGTCGTACTTCACATACACCACGTCGGTGACATCCTCGCTGATGCCATGTCCCAACGAGTTGTGAGAGCGCAACAGGCAGTCGGCATCCGATATCGCCTTCACATCCTCATCCAACATCTCCTTGGCATCCACGATAGGTCGAATCTGTAAGAGATAGAAATCACAAGTCTTGTCGGCATTGACATTGCAAGCGAACTCGATTTCCACAGGGCGGCGCATCGCCTCCGAACCATATTTCATCGACATCTGCAATATCTCCGGCAATGGAATCACCTCATGCTGAAGTACACCGGCGAAGGTGATGACCTTACGTCCCGTCTCATAGACGCCATCATTGAGAACCTGGTCGTATGGGTCGAAAGTAGAGGCGATATAGTTGAGCGACTGGTCTTCCACAGCTTCCTTTACCTTCAGTTTGAGAATATTGAAGCCATCATCCACCTTGAAGTCCTCCCCCACATGCTTCATGTCCAGGGCATAGAACTGAGTCTGAGTCTCGCTCAAAGCCTTCTCCAACTCGGAGGTTTGCAAGACCTGTGTAGGATGGTAAGGGCAAACTCTCAAGGTTTGACCGCCATCCACGATATACTTGCCCAGTCCGAGCGCTAAGCTGGCGATACCCTCCTCCGCTGTCTCATCCCCTATAGGATAATAGTTGAGGGAGCGAAGCACGCCACTCATGTTCGGATAGAATCTGTCGCCATAATCCTTTCCTACCACCTGCTGCAAGATGACCGCCATCTTCTCCTGGTCGATGACATTGCTGGTAGCAGCCATATACGCCTTGGAATCACGATAGAACACCGAGGCATACACACCCTTGATGGCACAAGCCAACATCTGGAGCATCTGATACTTGTCCTCCAGATAAGGTATCATATAGGTGGAATAGATGCCGGCGAAAGGCTGATAATGAGCATCCTCCAAGAGCGAGCTGGAACGCACGGCGATAGGACTCTTCGTCGCCTCAAAGAAAGTGAAGAAGTCGGCTATCAAGGAATCCGGCAACTGCGCCCGCAAGAAGTGCTTCAGGATTTCATCATCGCTGGCATCGCTCAGGGCTATCGGATAAAGATTGTTGGTCATCATAAACTCATCGAAGATGTCGGTACACAGCACGACGGTCTTCGGAATCTGCACCGTGGCATTGTCATACTGATTAAACTCCGGATGACGCTTGATGACATTGTCGAGGAAAGCCAAGCCTCTGCCCTTTCCACCCAAGGAGCCTTCGCCGATACGGGCAAAGTGGGCATACTTGTCAAACTTCATTCGGTCGAAGACTGCCACGATACCCAAATTCTTCATGTGACGATACTGCACGATGGCATCGAAGATAATCTGGCGATGGGCATCCACATCCTGCAACTTCTGCCAAGTGACATGCTTCAAGAATGCCGAGACTGGGAAGATGGCACGGGCGCAAAGCCAACGGCTCATGTGGTTACGACTGATATGGTAGAGCATCGAATCGTTGGGAATCGTGAAGATATGATCTTGCAACTCCTTCAAACTGCGGATGCGCATGATTTCCTGGTGCGTCTTTGGGTCACGGAAGATGAAGTCGCCGAATCCCATGTGCTCCTCCATCAACTGGCGGAGATCGACACTCATCTTCTTGGAGTTCTTATCGACAAATCGAAAACCTTCCGCCTCTGCCTTGGCTCTGTTCTCGCTCTCGGAACTTTCGAGAATCAATGGTACAAATGGGTCATGACGGCGGATATAACGGAAAAGACGCAAACCTGCATCTGGACATTTCTCACGTCCAAACGTATCGGTCTTTCCCTTTAATCCTGCTTTGTCATTCTCCAGGACTGTTTCCTGCAAAGCCTCACGCAACTCTTGAGCCAAATCATCATTCAAGCCCTCACTTTCTGCATTTCCAAAACGATTACAAAAAGCTTTGGCTGCATTCTGCAAAGGGAAACGGGCATCGCTGATGACGCCCAGGGTATTGTCAGAATACTTACGATAGAGTTTCAAGGCCTCCTCGTATGTTCGAGCCAAAACCACCTTTGGACGACCTCGCATTCGCATCGTGGCGGCATGGCGATTCAAGGCTTCCTTGGAGAAGTTCTTGCTCTGTTCGAGGATGTAATTATAAAGGTTCGGCAATATCGAACTATAGAATCGGATGGAGTCTTCCACCAAGAGTATCATCTGCACACCTGCCTCCTGGATGTCATGCTCCAAATTCATCTTGTCCTCTATCAACTTGATGATGGAGAGGATGAGATTGGTGTTGCCCAACCAGCAGAACACGTAATCGAAGATACTCAAGTCCTCATTTTCCATTCGCTTGGTGATGCCATGGGAAAATGGGGTCAGCACCACGCAATGAATATCAGGGAACTTGGACTTCACATCACGAGCCACATCAAAGGCATCATTGTCGGCATTGCCCGGCATACAGATGACCAAGTCGATATTCGTGGAACGCAACACCTCGGCTGCCTCCTCAGTAGTAGAAACCTGGGTAAAGGTAGGCGGATAACGAAGTCCCAGTTCGACATATTCATTATAGATTTTCTCCTCAATACGCCCATCGTCCTCCAACATAAAGGCATCATAAGGATTAGCAACTATCAGGACATTATAAATGCGACGCATCATCAAATTGACAAATGATACGTCTTTCAAGTAAAACTGATTCCACTCCTGTGGTATGTTTTTCTCCATAATTGTAGTTTTTAGTGATGCAAAGATACTGATTTTCTGATAATTACTTGCATTTTTCAACAAAAATTATTATTTTTGCAGCCATATCTTTCATAGATGTTGCCTCTTTTGCCTCATGGCAAAAGAGATAAGTAATATAAATGAATCTATTTATGGACAATTCCTATACAAAAAGGCCTTGGAAGATGATGAAGAATTCTTATGTCTCCAAACTTATCACTTGCGCTATGTCTATCATGTCGGCATTGTGCGTATTGCCTTGTTCTGCCCAAAAGAAGCAACATGGCAAGGCTTCCTTCTATTCCAAGAGATCAACTGGAGCTAGAACTGCAAGTGGACAAAGACTGCACCATGATAGTTTGACGTGCGCCCATCGTTATTATCCATTCGGCACTAGATTGAAGGTAACCAACTTGAGCAACAACAAGAGCGTCATCGTAAAGGTCATCGACAGAGGTCCTTTCGGAAGAGGCAGAATCATCGACCTTTCGTGGGCTGCCGCAAAAGCTATCGGCATGATAGCGCAAGGAGTCGCATCGGTCAAAATTGAGACGGTAGAGAATCCTATCCCTTATCGTCCTGAAGAAAACAAACTACCTCACGTTGATTTTGAGGTGGCTGAGTCGGATTACGAATTCAAGCCAACATGGAAACATACGAAAGAACAGGAAATTGCGACAAAAGAGCCGAAATCTACCAAAGAGCCTAATCAAACAAAAAAAACAAAGGGGAAATTGGAAAATACGGAAGTAAACAAAAGTCAGCAAAACCATACGAAGCATGAATTCCAAAACAAAAGCTCGCATGAGTCGCAAAGCAAAAATTCGCACGAGAAACGCAGAGTCTTCGAATGACAAAAAAATGTGTCTTCGAGAGATGATAGATGCAAAGCCGCTTACAAAGACATTAATGCGGAGGCACTTACAAATCAATTATATCAGGGTGAAGCTTGGGTGAAGCCTAGGTGAACCCTAAATGGTCGCCCTTCACCCTTGGAGCCCAAGAGTTCATGGGCTTTTCAGTCAAAAAGGTGAAGGGTGAAGCCTATTTTTCTATTTTGTGGTTGGAATATTAAACTCATTCACTTTGGAAATAGCTCGGTCACCATGAATAACAGAAACACAGAATTTGGCATTTCCTTCCTTCAAACGTGAATCAGACTTAACAACTGCAGTATAACGAATACCTTTACCTGCATCAATCTTCTCCACATGAATATTAGGTGAAATGTAAATATGTTTGTTACCAGTAACTTCCAAAACAGTAGGAACAACATCATAAACCGGACGAGTGCCTCGGTTTATAATTTCAAAGATCACCTTACATGTCTCGTTACGATTCAACTTACCGTCAAGATTTTCATCTACAAAACGAGCATTTACAATCTCTAACTGAGGAGAATATTCTAACTGTGAAGAACTAATTTCATCTACAGTAGAACTTTTGCTTGGAAGTTGAGATGTCGGTTGCTGCGCCGTATAATTGCCTGTATAGTCAGGACCATTGAAGTCATAGAGCCTATCATCCCCACTATTAGAAGAATCAAATCCACTACCAACATTTGACTCATTTAGATAAGGTGACTGCTGATAAGCATCATCCTGATAAGAACTTTGCCGATTTTGAGTTTGATTGTAAATTCGCTCTCTACGCTGTTCACGGCGTTTCTCTTGTTGCTGGTCAGCTTGGCTTCCAATCGTCGCTCCGACAGCGGCACCACCAGCCATACCAATAATCGTTCCTATATCAGAGCCTCGAGGTCCACCAGCTATTCCACCGATAGCTGAGCCTAAGATGGAACCAAATGAACCACCTACGTATGCACCAGAACCAGTATATGTTCCACAACTACTCAAAAGCAAAGCAGAACTAAGCAATATCATAAAAGACTTTTTCATATCTATGCTATTTAAATTCTAAAACTGTGCAAAGATAGATATTTTTCTGCAAAAGCAAAAGAAAAAAATCCCTAAAAGGCAAGGGGAAATCCCTAAAAAGCGAAAAAGCACTTCCACCATGAAGATGAAAGTGCTTTTGTATTGAGATAGTGTAATTTATTCAGCCTTTGGAGCTTCTTCTGCTGGAGCCTCTGTAGCTGGAGCAGCCTCTGCTGAAGTCTCCTCAGCCTTAGCCTTGCGGCTACGACGAGTCTTCTTGGCAGCAGCCTTAGAAGTCTTAGCCATGTTCTCATCAAAGTCAACAAGCTCGATGAATGCGATTTCAGCAGCATCACCCTGACGTGTACCCAACTTGATGATACGAGTATAACCACCTGGACGATTACCTACCTTCTCTGCAACAGCACCGAAGAGTTCCTTGACAGCGTACTTGTTCTGAAGATAACGGAAAACTACACGACGTGAAGTTGTTGTATCATTCTTAGCACGAGTGATCAATGGCTCAACGAACTTCTTAAGAGCCTTAGCCTTTGCGAGGGTCGTAGTGATTCTTTTGTGCTCGCTCATGATCAACGAAGTAGCCATGTTAGCCAACATCGCATTACGATGAGAAGCAGTACGACCTAAATGGTTGAATTTCTTATTGTGTCTCATT
>ERZ1035006.845-NODE-845-length-22547-cov-9.607460_pt1 | contig 22547 bp, 18 predicted proteins | sample MGYA00520694_ERZ1035006 | MGnify/ENA primary metagenome ERZ1035006 (study PRJEB33766, sample SAMN09781746) | gut metagenome | biome: gut microbiome | host: Homo sapiens | place: Madagascar | study: EMG produced TPA metagenomics assembly of the PRJNA485056 data set... | reverse complement strand
ACAACGATTGTGATTACGATAGGGAAGAGGATCTTCTCAAGCTTGGATACAGGACGAAGCTGCTCCATTTTGATCTTACGCTCTTTCTCTGTAGTAAACAGTTTCATGATCGGAGGCTGGATGATCGGTACCAGGGACATATAAGAATATGCTGCCACGGCAATCGGCCCCATCAGGGCTGTCTGTCCAAGCTTACCGGCAAGGAAGATGGATGTCGGGCCATCGGCACCACCGATAATGGAAATAGCTGCTGCTGCTTTTCCATTGAATCCAAGGAAGATTGCAAGGAAATAAGCCATATAGATACCAAGCTGTGCTGCAGCACCCATCAGGAAACTCTTGGGGTTTGCGATCAGCGGGCCAAAGTCTGTCATCGCACCTACACCCATGAAGATAAGGGAAGGAAGAATACTCCACTCATCCAGGATATAGAAGTAATGCAAAAGACCTCCAACACCGTTGGACATATCCTCCGGATTCGCCATGATGTCCGGGTAAATATTAACAAGAAGCATACCAAATGCGATCGGGACAAGCAGAAGCGGCTCAAATCCCTTTGCAATGGCAAGATATAAAAATACACAAGCAACCACGATCATCAGGTAGTTTCCCCATGTAAGGTTAAAGAACGCAGTCTGATGAATCAGGTTGGACAAAGTGTCTGCTACGTAAGACATCCTATTACCTCCCGACTTAGTTCATTGTTGCCAGGGTATCTCCATTTTCTACAGAGGCACCTTCTGCAACATCAATGCTTGCAACGGTTCCGTCCTGAGGAGCTACTACCGGGATCTCCATCTTCATGGATTCCAGGATCACGATGTTGTCTCCGGCTTTTACTGCCTGACCTGTTGCTGCAACGATCTTCAGAACCTTGCCAGGTACAGAAGCTGTAACTTTAACAGAGCCTGCTCCAGCTGCTGCTTTCGGAGCTGCCTTCGGTGCCGGTGCTGCTTTTGGAGCTGCTGCAGGTGCAGCTGCTGGTGCGGAAACACTTCCTGTCTCTTCAACAGTTACTTCATATGCTGTTCCGTTAACGGTAATTGTATAACTTTTCATTTTAGGATCCTCCTGAACTTATCTTTTTTTACGATTGATTTTGCGAATGGAACGAACTACAAATCCATCCGTTGTGGTTCCCTCAGCTGCTGCAATAGCTGCTGCGATAACTGCGATCAGTTCTGTATCATCTGCAGCTGTCTCTTCTGCAACTGGTGCTGCCAGCGGCTTCGGAGCTTCTGCTGCCGCCTGAGCTTTTTTCTTTGCTTCCGGATTCGGAATGAAGCGGAACAGGTAAATAAGGAAGCTCAGGAAAATAAGAACGATGAATACGATGGCAATACCCATGATAGTATTCATAACAGCTCTTCTTAATGTTTCAGCCATGGAATACTGAACATCAACGGTAAGGGATGTCGGTACTCCTGTGGAATCGAAAACATAAACAAAATTTGCATCTGCCTTTTCAAAGGAAACCGGTACAGTAACGGTGTAACCGTCATCAGAAGCTTTTACCTCTGTCTCACCGCTTCTCTCTTTCAGTGCACCAAGCTCATCCTTGGAGCCTGACCAAGCAGACATTGCGCTAACGGTAAACGCATCCGTTGACTTGGAATAACCCTCAATATCCTCGTCACTCATTGCGACGATCGCATCGGTAAGTCCCTCAACAGTTGTAGTTAATGACTGTTTTACAGAATCATCTACTTCAGCTGCCCAAATGGAGGAGGCTCCGGTAAGAGCAAGTACTGCCACCATCAGAAGTACCGTGCAGACGGAGGATACTTTCTTAAAAATATGTTTCATATGCTCCACCTCGCTTAGACCGTGCCGTGCTTCTTGGACGGACGTTCTTCCCTTTTTGTGAACAGCATCTCAAATGCTCCGATCACGTATTTTCTTGTATCAGCAGGGCTGATGATGGTATCAACATATCCTCTTGCTGCTGCGGAGGACACAGAATTCTGAAGCTCTCTGTACTCGGCTGCTTTCTCGTTCAGAGTCTGGGCATTCTCTCCTGCATACATGATCTTTGCTGCAAGAGATGCATCCATCATACCGATCTGTGCATCCTCCCATGCATATACCATATCTGCACCGATTGCCTTGCTATTCATTGCAGTGTATGCAGTTCCAAATGCTTTTCCGATGATCACGTTTACCTTCGGAACAGTAGCATCTGCAAATGCGTGTACCATGGCTCCAACGGATTTTGCCATCATTTTCTCGCTGTGTAAGGTAGCCTCAAAACCAGTTACATTGGTAAGAGTCAGGACCGGGATCTCGAAAGCGTCACAGAATTTTACAAAATCTGCTGCTTTTCTTGCTGCTCTTGCGGAAATGCATCCGTCAGATTCCCAGATCTTGTTACCCTCTGCATCGTAGCTCTCGCTTCTGTTTGCAACAGCACCAACTGTAGCTCCATTCAGACGGATAAAGCCTGTTGCGATGTTTTTGCCATAATCTGCTTTTACTTCAAAGAACTGTCCGTTATCTGCGATTCTGGAAAGTGCGATGGCAGTATCGCCTGTACAGTTCTCAATATCCTCGCACACACGGTTCAGATCATCTGTGCATTCCATATAGGAATCTGTGTCCTCACAGTTAGATGGCAGATATGTTACAAGTTCACGGATCTTTCCGAGGATCTCATCCTCAGTTCCAACGCCGTCAGCAAGTCCAGTCTCTTCGCTCTGGAATTTCGCTGCTGATGTATCACATTTGGAAATATCGTTTCCTGCAAGCGCATTTGGAGTATTTACAAATACTTTGCCCTTCTTTTCCTCGATGAAAGTGAAGTCTGTCAATGCCGGAACAAGTGCCATACCACCGCCACAGGTACCGAAAACACCTGTGATCTGTGGGATCATTCCGGATGCCAAAGTCTGCTTCATATAAATTTCACCAAATGCTTCCAGTGCGTCAGAAGCCTCCTGAAGACGAAGTCCTGCACAGTCGATGAGGCCGATGACCGGAGCACCGGTTTTCATAGCCATGTCATAAAGTCTGGTGATCTTCTTAGCATGCATTTCACCAACAGTTCCGTTCAGTACGGAAACATCCTGGCTGTACACATACACCAGATTTCCATCAATCACACCATATCCGGTGATAACACCGTCTGAAGGTGCTTTCTTTTCAGTCATGTTGAAATCTGTATTTCTAGCCGTTACACTTTGGCCGATTTCAACAAAACTGTTTGCGTCAAGCAAAGAAGTGATTCTTGTGCCTGCTAAGCTTTGTGTTGCGTTACTCATTCTTACTTGCCCTCCATTTTATAATAATTTGATGTTAGGGTCAAAAGGGATTTTGCCCCTAAAAAGTATAACCAAAAAATCTGCCGATTCTAATTGTACATTTTTTCACACAATTTTTCAATAGTTTTCCGTATTTTTTAGCAAAAAAATACCCCTTTTTCAAGGGGATTTTTTTATAAAATCAACAGGTTTCCTCTGCTTTTCTAGTGAAAAAAGTCATGAAACACCTTATCCACACACCAATTATAGGTAATTTTCACGATATTACGGTCGGAAACGATTGGGAACTCATCCAGCACCCATTCTCCAAGAGAAAACGTGATCTTCCCAATCTGCTCATTTTTCTTCACCGGGGCAGTCAGCGTCTTTTTCATCTGCACATGGTAGGTTACTTTCTCTCCCTCCTTCAGGAGCACTTTTCTCTGCATTTCTTCCGGTCTTGCCTGAATCAATCCCTTTACATAGATTTCTCTTTGAGATTCTTCTCCTTCCGGAACCCCGTCTTTTACCAAAACGGGGGAAATCCCCGGATTCTGCCAGTAAATCTCATAATGGTAATTCTTTTTTCCATATTCCAGCAGCTTCATGGCATCCTTCCACTTATAGGTTTTGTTATTTGGCCATCCACAGCCTAAAAGAGAAATAATAAAGGTCCGCCCCCCATTTTCGCAGGCCGCCACATAGCAATACCCGGCATCTCCTGTGAAACCGGTTTTCCCGGAAACAGCATCTGGGGTCATATCAAGAAAGGCGTTTGTATTGTGCACAGAAAACTGCCTGTTTCCGGAAAGATCAGAAAAAGAATAATCACGGGTCCTGGTTATATAAAGAAAGGTTTTGTTTTTTATGGCATAACGCATGATCAGAGCAAGGTCACGAGCAGTTGTCTCATGGACACCCTCTTTGTCTGCACTGTCAAGACCATTAGGCGTTACAAAATGAGTGTTGGTGCAGCCCAGTTCCTTTGCTTTTTCATTCATCATCTTGGCAAAGCCTTCCACAGATCCTCCAATATGCTCAGCAATTGCTACTGCAGTATCGTTGTGGCTTTTTAGCATCAGGGAATACAAAAGATCCTCCAGGTAATACTGTTCTCCCTCTTTTAGCCCCAGCTTTACTTCCGGCTGGGCAGCAGCTTTTGCTGACACCTGTACATAGTCATCTCCGGCCCCCTTCTCCAGTGCCAGGATGCAGGTCATCACTTTGGTGGTGCTTGCGTTTGCCCGTGGCTTATAGCCTTCCTTTTCATAAAGGATCCTGCCGGAATCTCCATCCATCAGCACTGCCGATAATGCATACAGATTTTCGGGACCTTCCTCTTTTTCCTTCATCTCCACCAATGCCGGGACCATCTGGACCGCCCCTCCAGCTGCACCGGCGTTCATAGGAAATGCGATCTCCTCCAAAACACAAAAAAGAAGAACCACTGCTACACTTCTGCACCAGTTTTTCATATTCCACCTCACATCCTCATATTTTCCCACACTCATAAACTCTCTTTTATATTCTATGAGGACATACTGTGAATATGACAAAGAGCCAGAATCCCTCTAGAGCGTGTTTGAAACACGCTCTAGCAGGGAAAATGGCTCTTAAATAGGTTCTCATCCATTATAGGTTCTGTTCCACCGTGGAGACAGGCTCCCTTCTTCTATAGAAAGCCGATACAGCTCCTCCAGCTCCTTTGGCGCCTCTGCAACAGCCGCCTCAAACAGCTGGTCCAGCTTTTCCACTGGTTCCCTGCTGCCTCCTGCCGGCTGAGCCATCATAAAATGATCGATCAGAGAAGATTGGGCTTTTCTCCCTCCAAAGCTGGAAATCTTCGCCAGCCGGGAACGTCTGCCCCCACCATCATCACACACCAGTTGGTTGGTCATAAATTTCATCAGCTTCAGGCTAAGAAGAATATTTCTCTTTTTCACAAGAGGAAATGCCCGATGAATCACGGCTGCATTTTTCTCACTTGCCCGAATACAATCCGAAGGATAATAAGTATAGGGATTTTTTCCATTTTCTTCCATCAAGAAACGGTCAAACTCGATTTCCAGAAGGCTGTGAGAAATCTTCCCCTTATCATGCATCTCGTTTACAAAAGGATGGCAGGTGGAATCCAGAAGATAATGGCATCCAAAACCAAGAAGATACGCCAGAAGAGCCTCGTCCTTCCGCTCTCTTACCTGAGCCATTCCCTCCTGAAAAAAAGCTGCTGCCTTTTCCTTATGCATCCGGTAACCTACACCACTTACCTGCTTTTTAAAAATAAAATAATAGAAGAAAATATCAGGTCCGTGAAGGCCGATACGATACAGCTCTCCATTTTCCCTGATAATTTTTTTCATGTTTTCCGGTAACTGCCGGTATACCTTTTGCCCAAACAGATCATGTGCATATGTTGTCGGCATTTTCCTCATCTCCTGTCTTAGAGTATGTTTGATAAATCATTCCTGCACTTTTTCTATACATCCAGCTTCAGCTGTACCTCTTCCTCTGCCTCAGCCTTAAAGTCTGCCATTTTCACAGGATCCACAGCTGGCAGCTCCTCAATTCCCTGTACGCCAAAGGTACGCAGAAACTCCTCTGTTGTTCCAAAAAGAATGGGTCTTCCAGGTGCGTCCAGCCTTCCCAGCTCTTTTACAAGGTTATATTCCACCAGCTTATTCACTGCATGATCACTTTTTACCCCTCGTATTTTCTCAATTTCTGCCTTTGTCACCGGCTGCTTATATGCGATAATAGACAAGGTTTCCAGCATGACATCTGTAAGTGCAGGCTTTTTCGGCTGCATGGCGATCCGGATCAGACACCCGTAATAATCTCGTTTGGTACACAGCTGATAGGAATCCTCCAGTTCTATGATATGGATGCCTCTGCCCTCATCCTGATATTTATCCATAAGATTGTGGATCAGCTTTTCTGTGGTAGCCCTGTCCTGCTGGATTGCCTTTGCGATCTGGCCCAGCTCAACCGCCTCCCCCATGGTAAACAGGATTGCCTCAATGGCCCCTTCCAGTTGTTTGATTTCCATATATGATTATCCTTCCTCTGCAAATTCCGTGAGATTCTTCCAGGTGTCCGGTTCTGTCACCACTTCGATATGGATATCGTCAAAAATTTCTTCCTGAGTTACACGGATATGTCCCATTTTGATCAGCTCCAGCACAGAAAGAAAGGTAACGATCACCTGCACTTTGGAGCACTGTCTTTTCAAAAGATCCTGAAAGCTGAATTTCCGGTGGTTTCTGGCAAATTCCTTCATCTCCAGCATCTTGTCGGAAAGGCTTACCTCTTCCTTCTCAATCTTTCCGAAACGGCTTCGGATCGGGTCTACACGGTCATCCTGCCTGCGGATGATGGACTGGTAAATGGCATTTAGCTTTTCCAGGGTCAGTCCCTCCAGCAAAAGTGCCGGGTCCACCGGTTCCCTGTACTGCAGCACCTCCCTGGGCACATCCGGCTCTCTGTAGTACACTCCGGAAGCCTCATCCATTTTATCCTTCAGCTCATAGGACATATACTTGTACATCTTGTACTCCAGAAGCTTCTGGACCAGCTCAGCCCTGGGATCCTCTTCCTCCCCTTCCTCATTCACTTCTTTCGGAAGGAGCATTCTGCACTTAATGTCCAGAAGGGTGGCTGCCATAACCATAAATTCGCTCATTATTCCCAGATCTTCTTTTTCCATGGCATGGATGTATTCCATATACTGGTCCGTGATCTGGACAATGGGAATGTCGTAAATATCAATTTTATTTTTATCGATCAGGTGAAGGAGCAGATCAAGGGGTCCTTCAAAAACATTCAGTTTTACTGAAATCGCCATGGGTTTCCTTACTCCTTCTACGCTTTCATTTCAATTAGGATCAATTCTCTTGGATTATGGATCCGAAGGGGAATGGTATGTTCTCCAAGGCCTGCACTTACAAGCATGCACTGGCTTCCACGATAAAAATCCCCGCAGCAATACCTGGGAAAGGGAATAAAGGAGGAACTGATGGCACCGATATGCCGGCTGAATCGAAATATCCCTCCATGATAATGGCCTGACAGGATAAGATCCGCTCCCCATCGGAAATAACTGTCTCCGTATTTGGGATTGTGGGCAAGGAGAATGTTAATCCTCTCCGGTGCGGGACCTCCTGCCAGCTCCTTTATTTTCCCCCCGGTAAGCCCTGGAGAAAAAGGCTTCTTGTAATATTCCAGCGGCAGTTCAAGACCTGTGATGACAAAATGATTTCTCTTCGCCTCAAATTCTGCCTTTTCATTACAGAGCATACAAATTCCCACCTGTTTCAGACTGTCTTCATATTCCTGGTATTCTCTGTGATATCCATGACCTGCATCTCTCATTTTGGATTCATGATTTCCAGGAGCATAAAATACAGGATACTTCCCTGCGATCTGCTCCAGGAAGCACTGGGCGCTTTTTATAGTTGCAGGCTCCCTTCGCACCACCATATCCCCAGCCACCAGGACAGCATCCGGATTCCACTTCTCAATCCTTTTTACAAGGATCCGGTTCTTTTCCCCGAATACGCTTCCATGAACATCTGCAAGAAGGGCAAAACGGACAGTGCTTCCTTTTTTTATTTTGGGATTGTGTATCTCATAGGTTACGGTTCGGAATTTTTCCATAAATCTCCTCTATTTACCAAAGCCGCAGTTAGGGAAGGTACAGGCCTTGCAATTCAGGCAAAGTCCTCCCTCTCCATATGCTGCAACCTCCTCTGCAAGGATTTCATCATCTGCCATAATACGTGGAAGAACAAGGTCAAATACGGTTCTCTTTGCATACATCACGCATCCCGGAAGTCCAAGAATGGGGATTCTCTTTCCCTCTTTTTCGTAATAAGCAATGAGAAGCATGGCTCCTGGCAGTACCGGCGCTCCATAAGTGACCACACGGGCTCCTGTATCACGGATTCCTCCTGGTGTCCTGTCGTCCGGGTCCACACTCATACCTCCGCTGCACACTACCATGTCAGCTCCCTGACGGATAAATTCCAGGATATCTGCTGTGATCTGTGCCTTGTCATCTCCCGGAGTGGTCTGCCCGATTACCTCTGTGGGATATTCTGCCAGCTTTTCTCTTAAAACCGGGGTAAAGGTATCTTTGATCAAGCCCTTTTTCACTTCACTTCCGGTGGTTACGATCCCCACTTTTTTCGGATGGTAGGGAAGAATGTTGAAAATTGGTTCCTCTCCTGCCGCTTCCACTGCTTTGTCCATTTTTTCCTTCTCAATTACAAGAGGAATGATTCTGGTACCGGCCAGCTTATCTCCTTTTTTCACCGGGAAATCCCCGTGGCGGGAAGCAATCATCATCTCCCCAAGAGAATTCACGGCAAGAAGAGCATCCCTGCGGATTTTCAGTACGCCGTCCCTATCTGCCACCAGCTCGATTTTTCCCTCTTTTACATCCGTTCCGTGCATGGAATCTCCTGCACAGATCTTGTATAAAATATCTGCGCCCTCATTCTCATGAAGGATTCCCTCTTTTTTCTCCCACACAAACAGGTGCTCCTTTCCAACGGAAAGAAGAAGGGGAATGTCCTCCTCCTTCACAACATGACCTTTTGAGAACAGCACACCTTTTTTCTCATCCTTAACAATCTGGGTAATGTCATGGCATAGAATACTTCCCACTGCATCTTCTGTTCTGATCTCTTTCATAATGTAACCGTCCTTTTCTTTATAATCCGGCCTTACACAGCTTCGCATATACGCCGTCTTTTTCCATTAGCTCCTGGTGAGTGCCCTCTTCTGCAATTCCGTTCTCTGTAAGGACCAGGATTCTCCTCGCATTGCGGATAGTAGAAAGTCTGTGTGCGATCACAAAGGTGGTTCTGTCCTTTGCAAGGCGCTCCAAAGATTCCTGGACTACCTTTTCACTTTCATTGTCAAGGGCTGAGGTTGCCTCATCAAAGATCAGGATAGGCGGATTTTTCAGGAATGCCCTGGCAATGGAAAGACGCTGCTTCTGTCCTCCGGAAAGCTTCACTCCTCTTTGTCCAATGTCTGTATTATAATTTTCCGGCATTTCCATGATAAAATCATGGGCATTGGCTGCCTTTGCTGCTCTTAGCACTTCTTCATCTGTGGCATCCGGACGACCATACCGAATATTATCCATAATCGTGCCTGCAAAAAGGTAGACATCCTGCTGTACGATTCCAATCTGGGCACGAAGATCCTTTAACTTGATCTTGCGGATATCTTTTCCATCCAGATAAATGACACCCTCTGTAACATCATAAAATCTGGGGATCAGGCTGCAAAGAGTTGTTTTTCCTGCCCCTGAGGTTCCCACAAGGGCCACATAGTCTCCGGGCTTCACTTCCAGATTTACGTGAGAAAGAACCTTTTCTTTATTTTCTTCATAATGGAAGGATACATCCTCAAAACGGATATCTCCCTCGACGTGATCCAGTCCCTGGGCATCTGGTGCATCCTCAATATCCGGCGCAATGGACATCATTTCCAGGAAACGGTCGTAACCGCTGTATCCATTCTGGAACTGCTCGGTAAAGTTTACCAGCTTGGTCACTGGCTCTGTAAAGTTGTTGATATACAAAAGGAAGGTAACGAGGTCTGTTGCGTTTAAGTTTCCGGAGGCAAGGAACATGGCACCGGAAATCAATGCTGCTACCGTGATCAAAGTGGTAAAAGCGTCCATTCCTGCATGGTAGCCTGCCATATAGCGGTAGGTTACACGTTTGGCATCTACAAAGCGGTCATTGCCCTTGCGGAATTTCTCGATTTCCCTTTTCTCATTTCCAAAGGATTTCACCACACGGATACCTGCCAGGCTGTCTTCAATCTGGCTGTTGATCTCTCCGATACGCACACGGTTCTCTTTGAATGCGCTCTTCATTCTCCGGTTGTATGCCAGGGCATAGATCAGCATCACTACAACCACGGCGAAACAGATCAGGGCCATTTCCGGTTTTACATTCATCAGGATAATGAGGGCTCCGAACAGCTTAATAACAGAGATCAGGATATCCTCTGGTCCGTGATGGAGAAGCTCGCTGATGTCAAAAAGGTCGCTTGTGATTCTGGAAAGCAGGTGTCCCACTTTCTGATTGTCGTAAAAGGCGAAAGAGAGCTTCTGGTAATGGCTGAAAATCTCATTACGCATATCATGTTCAATATAGGCCCCCATCATATGTCCATAATAGGTGATAAAATAGCGGCTTCCCAGCTGGACCAGAATCAATGCCAGCATTCCCACTCCGATTTTCAGGATGATGGCCTTGGCCTCCTGTGTGGGCATTTCCCCTACCGTGTTCATAATGTAGCGAACAAGAAGAGGGATCACAAGGGTGACTGCCGCTCCCAGAAATGCAAAAAACAGATCTGCGAAGAACAGACCTTTATATGGTTTATAATAGCTGGCCAGCAGCTTTCGTTTTTTCGGTTCTTTTTTCTTTTGTTTCATGTCTTTCCCTCCAAAATATCATACAGAATTCATTATAAACCGATAAGGGTGGTTTTGTCAAAATAATTGCGAAAGTGAATGGCTGCGGCAAACACCTCTTGCCGAAATCTGCTGATAACTATTCCGGAAATGATTCCCTCTCGGCTCAGCTTCCCAGCTGCTGCACCAATTTTTCCAGGCAATGGGAGTATGTCGCTTTTTCCACAGACTCTGCAAAGAGGATGTTGACCTCTCCCAGCTTTCTGTCATCCTGGTAATATTCTATCGTTCCGGCCACCTCTCCCTTCTTGACAGGTGCCTGCACCTCCGGCTCCAGGTGAAGGCGCTTCTCCACTGCTCCTATGGATTTGCCGGAAGTTTCCAGATATTGAAACTGTTTTTCATATTCCAAGGATGCCTGCTTTTCTTTGCCCTTTTTTACCTTTATTTTCGGCAATGGTTCTGGATTTTCATCTTTGTACAGACTGCATTTAGAAAAGCCAAAATTCAACATGGATGCGGCATCCTTAAAGCGTACTTTATAGTCTGGAGCAGCCATCACCACGGAAATCAGGGTGATATCATTTCGGCGTGCCACTGCTGATACGCAGTATTTGGCAAGACTTGTGCTTCCTGTTTTCAATCCTACACAGCCTTCGTAGCTGCGAAGAAGCTTATTTGTGTTAGTAAGGCCAAATTCGCTGGAGCCCTGCCTGGTCACATGGGTGATGTTTTCCATCCAGACAGAGGAATATTCCAGGATCTGGGGATATTTTGTAATCAGTTCCCGGCTCATAATGGCAATGTCACGGGCAGTTGTGTAATGGTCCTGGGAATCGGTAAGGCCGCAGCAGTCTATGAAATGGGTATTTTCCATGCCAAGACCTGCGGCACGCTCGTTCATCTGCCGCACAAATTCTGTTTCACTGCCACCAATGTGCTCTGCCATGGCCACACTGGCATCATTTCCGGAAGCGATCACAATACACTTGATCATGGTTTCCACATCCTGGGTCTCTCCTTCTTCCAGAAACACCTGGGAACCACCCATGGACTTGGCATAGGCGCTGGTGGTCACGGTATCTGTCAGGTTCAGGGTGCCATTTTCCAAAGCATCAAAAATCAGGATCAACGTCATGATCTTGGTAATGCTGGCAGGGCTTCTCCTGGTATCCGGATCCTTTTCGTAAACGACCGTTCCGGTGTCTGCTACCATAAGAAGGGCCGACGGTGCCTGCACAAGAGTCGCATCAGAAAAAGGCCCTGTTTTTTCTTCAGCGCCTTTTTCCTCATTTTCTTCTGTATTCTCTTTTTGGTTTATATCTGTATTTTCAGATTCAGACTGTGCACGGATTGCCACGTTTCCACTTCCAAACACCAGACAAACTCCCAGCCAAATGGCAATTCCCCTTTTTATCCTGTTTTTGAATCGGTTCTGGTCCATTCACTATCTCCTGAAAAATAGATTCTATTCTATTTTAAATACAGAAGGGATGATTTATGCCATTCTTTGTAAAGATGTTTATTTCCAGTAACCGTTTCCGGATTCCCGGTAAGCTTTTTGCAGCTCCGCCTTGGTCATCTCCTGAAGCTGAAAGGCAGCTGTTCCTTCTCCTTTTTCCGCTGTAATGTGAAGGTAGATTGTTTCTTCCTTGCTATCTGAGATACCTCCATAAATTTTCTCATAAAAAAATGCTCCTTTCTTCTTAGCTGGAAGCTTTTTTGCTTCCTTTTGTTTACAATAAGAAGAATAGAGCATTTTCTTGTAGTTCTTATGGATGGTTTATGTGATTTCTGTGGAATTTTCTCTTGGCCAACTCCCCATTATCGAAAGCTAGCAGGATTGTAGTGGCTTTTTCTCAAGCTTTCTCAGAAGACATGATTGCCTTCGTAGCCTTCCTGATGCAGCAGAAACAGGTTGGTGCGATATAAAGGCAGGCTGCCAGCCATGCGGTCTGGTCTGCGAAGCAGATTGCAGTAAATCCATAGGTTCCTACAAAGCCAAGGCTCACGATAGTCCTTGCGATCATCTCCATCACACCGGAAAATACCGCTCTTGTGGAATAGCCAAGGCCCTGTGTCACCATTCGGGTAATATTTAAAATTCCAAGACTCCAGTAAAAATAACCCAGACAGCGCAGATATTTGGCAGAAGCATCCAGCACATCTGCAGCACCTTTTCCCACAAAGATCATGGAAAGAGGCCGTCCTGCAAAAATAAGTATCAGTCCTGCAAAGATTCCATAGCTCACTGCCACTGCCATTCCCTCTTTCAGGCCCTTTTTAATACGCTCTGGCTGTTTTGCCCCAAGATTCTGGCTGCAAAAAACAGAAACTGCAGTTCCGATGGCATCAAAAGGACACATGGTAAACTGTTTCAGCTTCATGGCAGCTGTAAATCCGGAAACATACACGCTTCCAAGTCCGTTATTGGCAGACTGCATTACCATACTTCCGATGGCTGTAATGGAAAACTGAAGGCCAGTGGGGATTCCCATCATAAGAAGCTCCCCAGCAGCTCCTTTGTCCGGTCTGCGAACCTCTCTGGAAAGCCAAAGAAGCTCCATTTTCTTTGCAATGAATACCAGACACAAAATTCCACTAATGGCCTGTGCCGTGATGGTAGCAATGGCAGCACCTGCGCAGCCCCATTTCAGTACTACAATGCAGAACAGGTCCAGAAAAATATTCAGTACTGCGGAAAGAGCAAGAAAAATAAAAGGTGTCCTGCTGTCTCCTACAGACCTTAAAATACTGGATAAGTAATTATAAAGCAATGTAAACGGCATCCCCAGGAAGATCACCAATAAGTATGCATAGGCATTGTCATAAATATCTGAGGGTACAGATAGAATATGTAAGATCTGGGGGCACAAAATGGAACAAACGGTGGTAAGGATCACTGCGATTCCAGCCGTGAGAAGAGCTCCGTTGAAAACATAGTTCTTCATCTGCCGAATCTTCCCTGCACCAAAATATTTCGCCACGGGAACCCCGAATCCGGTACAGCTTCCCATGCAAAATCCCAGGACAAGAAACTGGATACTGCTGCTGGCACCAACGCTGGCAAGAGCCTTGGCTCCAAGGATCTGTCCTACAATGGCAGCGTCAATAATGTTATAGGTCTGCTGGAGCAGATTTCCCACTAACAGTGGAAATGCAAAGGAAAGCATCAGCTTCAGCGGGCTTCCTTTTGTCATGGATGTAGACATTTCTTTTTCACCTTCTATGATGTATTTTGCAAAACAGGTAAGTCCCCTGCGGCAATTACGAATGCAGTAGGCAGAGGGGAGAAACCTGCCAAAATGCCAGGACGAAAAGTTCTCCATCCTGGCAATGTTCTTATGTGCATCATAGCAGATTTTATTTCCGGTTACAAGCATCATTTCCTATCTTAAATTGAAACAGAACCCCTTTTGGTTACTGTTCACTGGTAACGTTCCGCAAGGTGTTTTTTGTGAACAAAGTTCACAGAAAACCCGAGAATTAAGTTTGCGCAGCAAACGCTACTTCTTGTGCTTGTCACAAGAAGAGGATTCCGTAATATATTACCACCGTACGCATCTGGGCTGAAAAAGAGCTCCTGGCGATAGTTTTTGACTATCCTCTGGAGCTCTTTTCGTTATTCCATAAGCTATCATTTTCTATGAATCTATCATGGACAACTTATGCTTCGTTTACTGTGTATCCGTCTTTCATTAATTCGAATTTATCCATCAGTCCACTTGTCACATACACATTTTTGTCTTCATCTACGAATACGGCTTCCGCATCATATTTCTCTAAAAGAGGTTTCGCGGCGTCCATACCAAGGACGAAGCAGGCGGTGGAGAGACCGTCGGCCAGATAGCCCTGGTCGCAGACGATGGTAACGGAGGTGAAACCATTCCAGACAGGGTAGCCGGTCTTTGGATCCAGAATGTGGTGATAGCGCTTTCCATCTTCTATAAAGTATTTTTCGTAGTCGCCGGAGGTAGAAAGGAACTGGTTGGCATCCAGGGTGATGACGCCAAGGTAGTCACCTTCGGTGTCACGGGGATCGGTAAGGGCTACCTTCCAGGGGGAACCGTCTGGCTTTTCGCCATAGGTCATGACACTGCTGCCGCCTAGGTTCAGGATCATACCAGAGACATCGGGCTGGCTTCTAAGGTAGTCCATGATCAAATCACAGCCCATGCCCTTTCCAACGGCACCAAGATCCAGGGTACAGCCATCAAGAAGGGTTACATTGTTTCCGTCCACCTGAATTTTCTCGTAACCCACTTCGGGAAGAAGAGTGTCAATTTCGGACTGGTCCGGGACATGAGGATTCTCACCGTCAATGTCCCACAGACGGATGATCTTTCCAAGGGTGGGGTCAAAAGCACCGTTTGAATCCTGGGAAAGCTGGCGGATTTTCTCAAGGTCGGCGGCAAGTTCATCAGAGACTTCCATGGTCTTGCCATCAGCATTGTTCAGCTGAGAAATCTGGGAGTTTTCCTCTGTCCAGGAAAGGAGGGTAGTTTCCATTTTGCGGAGCTTTTCGCCAATCTGAGTGTTGATGTCCTCGCCTGATGTGTAAAGGGTTTCGGAAACTACCGTGTCCATTGCGAAATCTGCGTTGGTGTATTTTTCTACGTTAGATGCATAAACAACTGTAGTTGTTTTTCCCAGTACTGTCGCGGAAATAACCGTGAGAAACAGGCTGCCGCAGAGGATTCCTGCCGCACTTCTCTTTCTCAAATGCCTTCTCCCATTAAACATATCCAAGCAGGTAATTGATTGACCTCTGGACTGCTTTTTATAATGTTCCTTAATTAAATCGAATTCATTCTGAAATCTTACTTTACTTCTTTTTTTACTCATATCCTGTTCTTTCTGATTTTATTTTCGCTTACTTTCCAATAACTTTCGTCCATCTTTTCCAAGCGCGTGTTTAAAAAAGGCTCTCATCTTTCACCTTCGGAATCCCGATCCGGATATTCTTCTTCGGGCAGATTCCCTGGCAGGCGTGGCAGCAGATACATTCTCCTGAGAGAGGGGTATCACCGTCAATGTCCAGATGAGAAGGACAGCGCTTTTTGCAGGCTCCGCATTTCGCCGGACAGGTGCTTCTGTCACGGTTGAACAGCGCAGAGGGCACTATAGGCATTATAGCAAAAATTGCGCCCATTGGGCAGAGGAACTGGCAGAAAAATCTTTCCTGGGTACACATTCCGATCATGATCAGAAGCAGCAGCACAATCCCCACCTTGTAGGAGGCACCAGGAAGTCTGCCAGCGGTAAGCATGGAAAACACATCCCAGGGGCTCATGCCCTGAAGCTTGCTGTACCAGCCGGTAAGGATAGATACAAGGAGCACCAGAAGCCAGATATATTTCACCTTCTGCAAAATACGAATGGCTTTTTCTGAATATCCGTGACGGCCTTTTTTATGAAAAACCTTCTGGCGGATAAACACAGTCAGCTCGTACAATGCATCCCCAATGGAACCAAATGCGCAGGCATATCCGCAGAAATGCCGTCCGAACAGACAGGTTACCACAAGCAGCACGGCAGTCACATCCAGAAAGGAATTCCAGCTGATTGTCTGATGTGCCGCAATTGCCTGAAAAACGGACTTCACGCCTGCGAATGCCGTGGAAAAAAGTGCCGGAGCAAAAATGAAAAACAGAAGCTGGATGCCGGTGCGGATCAGCCGGATTTTTCTCTGTCTCTTTTTCATTGATTTTCCGCCTTTCCAAGTGCATCATTTACAGCGTTGATAATTCCAGTGGAACTGAAGGTTGCGCCGGAAATGGTGTCAACATCTGTACTCTGGGAAGACAGAATGGTGCTGATCACGCCCTGTCCCTGGGAAAGGTATGCAGAGTCCTCGCCTGGTGCACTTACCACCTGAATGTCTGTAATCGTGTCATTTTCAAGTGTAACCTGAACCTGGATGTTGCCGCCAAAGCCCTGGCCGTCTCCTGTATAGGTTCCGTTTTTGTAAAAAAGATCTTCACTGCCTTCATCAGAAGAATCGCCCTCTGTTTCTGTCTCATCTGTATTTTCGCTGTCTTTTTCCGCATCTTCGGAAGCCTCCCCGGAAGATATTTCTTTCTCCTGGGCTTTTTGATTCTTCGCTTCCTCTTCTGCTTTTTTCTTCGCCTCTTCCTGCGCTTTCGCAGCCTCTTCAAGGGCACTTAATATCTCATCCTGCTGTTTTTCCAAGACCTCCACTCTGGTTGTCAGACTGGCGATCTGCTGGTCTTTTTCGGTATCACTGTCTTTTTTCTGCATGGAGTTATAGCCAAGGACGGCGCCAACGATCAGAAGCAGACATAAAACTCTCATAATAAAACTCTGGTATTTCATGGGTTATGCTCCTTTTGCCTGATTTAATGCATTTCGAAATGCCTGAATAATTCCCTGGGAAGAATATGTGCATCCAGATACTGTATCTACACTGTCTGCTGACTGCTTTCCCATAACTTGTCCAAGAATTCCTGCCCAGGCTGTATCTGCATATTCTTCATCATCATAGGAAAAATAGGTTGCTCCCACAATCTGTCCTCCGGATATTGTTACGGTAACCTGTACACTGTCTGGTCCGTCATTGCCTTCTCCAATGCCAGTGTAGGTTCCATCTGTATATGCACCAGCAGGCACAGGCGTGGGTTCTGGCGTAGCTGTGGGTTCCGGTGTTACAGAATTCTCTGGTGTATCCGTCGGTTCCGGTGCAGAAGTTGGCTCTGGCTTTTCAGCAGGCTCCGGCGCAGTCGTTGGTTCCGGAACAGAAGTCGGTTTTGGCGTATTTGTGGGTTCTGGTGTCTCAGTGGGTTCCGGCGTCTCAGTGGGCTCCGGCGTTACAGAAGGCTGTACCTCTGTATTTTTTGCCTGCTCCAGTGCTATTTTGGACGCATCCAGAATTCCCATAGAAGAAAATGTTGCACCACTTACAGTGTCAATTCCTTCTGTACTCTGCTTTTCCAGTATTTTAGGCTGTATAGATCTCCATGCCTTATTGAAAAAGCTTCTGGTATCTGAGTTTGTATTTGTTACTTCTGTAATTTTTCCGTCTTTAATTGTCAGTGTTATGTTAACCTGTCCGGAATATCCCATTGCAGCCCCTGTATAGGTGCCATCTTTCAAAAGATTTACAACCGGCTGCTCATCTGACGGATTATCCGGAGTCTGGGTAGGCTGTGGAATCTCCGTTGGAATTGGTGTTACAGTTTCATCAGGTACAGTAGTCGGTGTTGGAGTTATATCTTCTCCCTTTGAGTCTGCAGTGCCTGATTGATCAGCCTTTGAAAGAGCCTGGGATAAAGCTCCGAGAATTCCATTTGAAGAAAATGTTGCGCCACTTACAGTATCAATTCCAGAAGTACTCTGTCTGGAAATCACATTGGACTTGATTGTTTTCCATGCTTTATTAAAAAATTCAGGTGTATCTGTATTTGTGTTGCTTATTTTTTTGATTTTTCCATTTTTTATTGTAACCTTTACCGTTACGGTTCCATCAAAGCCTTCTGCCTGTCCCTCATATACGCCATCTTTATAACTAACAGAAGTATCCTTCTTCGGTTTCTTTGCAGGTTTTGGTTTTGGCGTTGGCGTTGGAGTTGGTGTAGCAGAATCACTGTTTCCTGCCTGTGAAAGGGCATTCTGTACTGCCTGGATAATTCCGTTTGAGGAATAAGTTGCACCGCTGACTGCATCCACATTAGGGGACTGGCTTGATAAAACCTTACTTACAACGCCCTGTGCGGAGGCAAAATAAGAGCCTGTTTCTCCAGCGGCACTCAATATATCAACAGCTGTGATTTTCCCACCTGATACAGTTACCTGTACGGTAATCGTTCCTCCAAAGCCAGTACCGCTGCCCTGGTAAGTTCCATCTTTATAGCCGCCTTCCGGAACTTCTGTAGTTGGTGTAGTGGTTGAGCCCTGACCTACCCCTGAAGATGCAGCCGTTTTTACTGGAAGGGTCTTTGAGCTTCCTTTTTTTATACCACTTTTTTTCTTTGAAATTTTGGAGTTTTTTTTCTTTGAAGAAGCTGATGATGTATTTTTGCCTGCTTTCAGCAGACTCTCCTCTTCTGCCTCGTCGTCTGATACCTCATAGGAATAAGCTGTTTTCAGAAACGATTCAAGATCCTGGGATTTTACAACCTCCCTGGTTTCAGAAGTCGCTTCTTTTCCACTGCTGCCAGCCTGAACACCAGCTGCAGCCACAGCCGCAATAACCACTGCTGCCGGAGCAAGCTTCACCAGATTCTTTTTTTCAAAAGGATTCTTATCACTGTCTCGTTTTTTCATGCTGTCTCCTGTTAAAATATGTAGTGAAATAATTTTCTTTTTACAAGCAAAAGCAGGGGCTGTTAAAAACGGCCCCCGTTCCTTTGCCTTGTTTTTGCACAAGTATTATTTGTTATCGTAAAAGCTTTGTAATCATTATTTTACTTTTACTTTAAATTTCTTAGATACTCCATTACTTGTAATAGTGATGGTTGCAGTACCTTTCTTCTTACCTTTTACAACACCTTTTGCAGTAACAGTCGCTACTTTCTTGTTGCTGGACTTGTATGTTACTTTTCCGGATGGTGTTGCGGTTGCTTTGATTTTTACTGTTTTGCCTTTCTTGATTGTTGCAGAAGATTTTGCAAGCTTCAGAGAAGGTTTCTTAACCTGGATTACTACTTTCTTAGTGTAATTTCCAACCTTTACGGTAATGGTTGTCTTTCCTGCTTTTTTCGCTTTTACAACGCCTTTGGAGGAAACAGTCGCTACTTTCTTGTTGCTGGATGTAAATTTAACTTTTCCAGTTACATCATTTTTTACAACTGTAATGGTTGTAGAGGTTTTTCCTTTGGTGTAAATTGTGGAAGCTTTTGCAGTTGCTGTAATTCCTTTGGTCGGTGCTGCAGTCGGTGCAGGAGTTGCAGTTGGCTGTGTAGGGGTTGCAGTTGGCTGTGCAGGGGTCGGTGTTGCGGTTGGCTGCGCCGGAGCAGGAGTTGCAGTCGGCTGTGCCGGTGTTGCGGTTGGAGTCGGGGCTTTTACAAGCATGTTAAGAGCTTCTCTTAAATGTCCGATCTGCTCTTCTACTCCATAAGTTGTCTGGTTCTTAATATTTGCAAGCATTTCCTCGCACTCTTCAAGCTCATTTGCAATGCTGTCTTTTGCAGCAGCCCAGCTTTCCGGAGTATAATCAGCCTCGTTCAGGGCTTTTGCTTCTGCGATAATGTTTTCCAGTGGTGTGGAATCTGCATCACCTGCAGGTTTTGCAATATTTTCAGCTGTTGCCTGGAATGGTACAACGTAATCCTGATATCCAAGGGCATGAACAGTAAGAGTCCAGTAGCCTGTTCCGTCAGTTCCTTCTGGGAGCTTGCATCTTCCGGATTCTGTAAGACCAAGCTGGATACCCATCATTTTATGCATCCAGTTATCAGCTGCAAATTTTGTTCCATAGTTTGCAATTCTATTTGTATAAGTGGAATCATTTCCATAATATGCCCACTCAACAGACTGCATATGTGCACCAAGATCGCCATAGTTTCCAGTCAGGTCAACTCTCAGGAACTCACCATAAGAACCATTTCCAGGTTTTACGGTTGCTGTAATTCCGTCTGCCACTTTCAGCGCTGCATCTTTGATACCAGACTCAGTTCCGTTCTGTCTTGCTCCGATTACAAAGCTTCCGTCTTCAGCTTTTGTAACTTTTTTCAAGCCATTTGTATTTGCAGTTACATTTGCAACGGCTTCATAGGATTTCAGTTCTTTCTCGCCATAACCGCCGATCAGCTGTCCGCCATTTTTTACAATTGCATGGCTTTCTGCAAAAGCAGCAAGGTCAGCTCTCTTAATCTCAACCGGTACATATTTCAGGCCAGTTACGGTATATCCGGTTACATTGTTCCGGTTAAATACTTCTGATGTTCCATCGGCATAATAAACTGTTTTTCCGTCTGCGCTCCAATGAGAAACTGTTTTTCCATTAAGAACAGCGATTGCCTGGAAGCTTCCTCTGTGAAGGCCATGGTTTGCAGTTGCTCTTGTTACAGCATCAAATGCTCCAAGGTCTGACTCACCTCTTCTGTCTTTTTCTTCAGAAGAAGCTGTGGAGCCTGCATTGTATACATTCTCGGAAGACCAGTATTCAGCCCAGGTAAGACCTGCGTATACATATACGTTTTCGTTGTAAACAAATGAGAAATCTGCATATCCAGATGCACTTACGATAACAGTATCTCCATCTTTTACTTCTGTTTTGGAGTAATCAAGAGATCCATCTTTCTGAACTACTTTTACAGAACCTTTTCCGCTTGCAGCATACTCTTTTTCACCAATTTTTACTTTTGAAACAGCCTTTGTATATGCAGCAAACTGCTCTGCTGTAATGTCTGCTGCAGCAATCAGTTTTCCCTCATACTCGTCGTATGAAGCCGGCATAACATCTATTGTTGCTGTAAAAGTAGTGCTGATGGAAGCATATTTTCCATTAGCATCAGAAACTGTTAAAGTATGTGTTCCCGGTGTAAGATCTGCAACCTTTACACCTGCTTCTGTTGCCTCAGCTTCCTTCCCGTCAACTGTATACTTCTTTGAAAAATCTGCCGGAAGATCACCTGCAAATTCGACTTTAACAGCTGTATCTGTTGTTTTTACGTTTACTACTGTTGCAGCTACGCCTGTTTTTACCGGAACATAGGTATCGTCAATGTCAAAATTGATAATTCCATTGTTTGTATAATAGGTTACGCTGGAAATTGTTTTGCCCATCATGGATACATAGTGTGCAGAGCTTACCGGACAGCCATGTACAGTTGTTGTAAAGCCTGTGCTCCATGCCAGACGGTCGCCTTTATAGATATTCTCCAGATGACGGAGGGCATATGTGGTTCCGTCTGTTGTATTGATCACAGCTCCGTAAATGTTGTCAGCTTCTGTGTTAATAACACCAGCCAGCGCCTCATCATCCAAATCCAGTTGATAATCTCCGTATTTGGTATCTGTTTTAAATTTAAATCTTGAACCAATTGAAACGGTCAGTGTACTCATTCCCTGAACTGTGCCGAAGGAAATATTTCCATCTGTATCAACAGTAAGTTCTTTATAATAGGCCGGTGCCGCATCTGCTGCCAGTACATAATAGGAATAATCAGCAGCTTCGATCAGTGCATCTTTTCCTGTATAAGTATTCTCGCTTGTCTGACCTTTGTTGGTAACTTTGATTGTTACAGAAGTGCTGTCTGTAACCTGCTTGTATTTATCAGCATTGTTGTTAAGCACGGAAGCATCTGTTACTTTTACCGGGAAAGTAATACCTGCCAGATTTGTTCCTGCTGCATCTGTATGATAAGCGGCATTACCATTCATCTTACCTTTTGTTCTGGATTTATTTAATGTAGCAGATGTAAATGCATCTACTTTTACACCATTGTTTTTCAGCTCAGATCTGTAAAAAGCTTCATAGGGAATATTCATCAGTACGATCTGTCCATCCTCCACTTTTTTCACAGCTCCCGCTTCATTGTTGGTTTCGCCCTCAGTGTCTGCTAAAAAAGCATCTTCTGTGTCGCCGGTTTCGCCGTCCTCAAATCCAGACTCCTCTTCTGCGGCGGCTTCTCCAGATTCAAAACCATCCTCTGTGTCTGTGCCAAAATCTGCTGGATCGTCAGCCTCTGATGATTCGTCATAGTCGTCTGAAATCTCATCAGAACCATATGCAGTCTCCTCAGATACCTCAACAGCAGCTTCTCCAGAAGTAAAGTCCTCTGCCATAGCTCCAACCGGTGAACTGGTCATCGCTACAGCTGCACTCATAATGATCGGAGCAATTTTTCTTAATAACTTTTTGTCAGCCATCCTCTTCCCCCTTGTTTAACTTTTATTAGTATTTTCTAACC
>ERZ1035006.843-NODE-843-length-22589-cov-32.692775_pt1 | contig 22589 bp, 14 predicted proteins | sample MGYA00520694_ERZ1035006 | MGnify/ENA primary metagenome ERZ1035006 (study PRJEB33766, sample SAMN09781746) | gut metagenome | biome: gut microbiome | host: Homo sapiens | place: Madagascar | study: EMG produced TPA metagenomics assembly of the PRJNA485056 data... | reverse complement strand
ATAAAGAGTTGCTTTTTGTTTTTAGCAATACTTCTGTACTAACTGTTTTTCTACTTCAATGTGTCTGTCTCAATTTTAATTTCCAGATACGCCTGACACTTGTCTGTTACATCCTCGATGTCCGCCAACCATTACCGAACTACTCCAGATTCAGGATTTTATTCATAACCCGAGAGAACTCCCGGTACTCTGCTACTAGGGTGTTCAATCGTTCTCTCCCTGCGTTCTCCAGATGATAATACACCTTCACCATTCGTTCACCAGTCTGCTTCTTATAATCACTAATATACTTCTGATCGATTAGCTTATATAATGTTGGATATAACGTTCCTACAGATAACGAAATCTTCTCATCGGAAGCCCGCTTTATACTTTTCACGATTTCATAACCGTAGCAATCTTTCTCTGAAAGAAATTTCAACACAAGTAACTCCACATAACCACGGTAAAACATATTTTTACTTTCCATATATGCCTTTTTCTCCCTAATGATTAAACCGATTCTGTATAATATATGAAGTAAATGTTGTTCCCGCTTTTTTACTTACACACACTGATAATACTTGATTTCCATACTCATCATAATAGCTTCCGCTATGACTAAGCAGTTCTTTTTCCAAGTCACTATAACCCTCGTCGATGTCTTCTCCCTCTGTATCTGCCACGTTGTCTTCAGCAGTGTCTTTCCGTTCTGTTCTTAGATTCGGTATTGCAAACATAACAGCTCCGAACAATATGCCACACACACCTATTGTCAATCCAACATGCTTCACCATTATTTTTCGAACATTGCGTATATCTGATATTTCAATTTCTTTCTGATAATTCAAGATCACTTCCTGTGGTTTCCCAAACTCACTCACCAGCATTTCATAAGTGCAATGTTCTTGCTCCCGAACGAAATGATCTATATCCTCAGCAATTGATACCAGAAACTTTTTCCTGCATGCTCTTCCATACGGAAAATAGTCCCTCAACAATTTCATATATTTCCGCTTTGCCCTGTCCATAGGAATTCCCCCTTTCAAATTTATTTGAATATATCATATATATTATCGTTTGTCAAACATTTCGTTTTTCGATATGTTTCATATTGAGGCATCGGGCGTGGCGAATGTTTTATGTGCTGGAATCGTTCATTTTGTGAACAAGCTGTACAACATATCCTATTAGAATTTCTGGCATTACAATCTCCAACGTGTTCATATCATATATTTTGTTCTCGATTCATTCTAATATACGATATGTTGAAAGCTTAGAAGTTCTTAATGTTCTGCAGGTACGTAGCCATGTTTGAACACGATGTTCAAACAAGACGCCGTTGAGACATGGATGTCGAATCGGCGGCGGTGGCGTATATTTTTAACATGTAAATCAGAACATTTAGAGCTTCTTAGCTTTCATACATTGTATATGGAATAAATCGAGAATAAAATATATGTTTAAGTACATCTTTATTTTGCATTGCCAGAAATTCCATATAGAGATGCTTGCTTTGAATGTCCATTAAGAACATCTCCATATAAAACAGGGTAAAAAATACCCCGCGTCATCGACGCGGGGTACTCTTATTTATAAGCTATTAAATTACTCAGCCTTAGGACCAGCAGCAACCAATGCCTTACCAGCATCGTTTGTTGTGTACTTCTGGAAGTTCTTCTCAAATCTTGCAGCAAGATCCTTAGCCTTTGTCTCCCACTCTGTAGGATCAGCATATGTGTCTCTTGGATCAAGGATTGCCGGATCTACACCAGGAAGCTCTGTTGGAACCTCAAAGTCGAACATAGGGATCTTCTTTGTAGGAGCTGTCTTGATATCACCGGAAAGGATTGCATCGATGATTCCACGAGTATCCTTGATTGTGATACGCTTGCCTGTTCCATTCCATCCTGTATTTACGAGGTAAGCCTTAGCTCCGCTCTTCTCCATCTTCTTAACAAGCTCTTCTGCATACTTTGTAGGATGCAGCTCAAGGAATGCCTGACCGAAGCAAGCTGAGAATGTAGGTGTAGGCTCTGTGATACCACGCTCTGTACCAGCAAGTTTCGCAGTAAATCCTGAAAGGAAGTAGTACTTTGTCTGCTCTGGTGTCAGAATAGATACTGGAGGAAGTACTCCAAATGCATCTGCTGAAAGGAAGATTACGTTCTCTGCAGCAGGACCTGCGGAAACGCCATTTACCTTAGATGCAATCTTCTCAATATGATCAATTGGATAAGAAACACGAGTATTCTCTGTTACGCTCTTATCGTCAAAATCAATCTTACCTGCTGCATCAACAGTCACGTTCTCAAGAAGAGCGTCACGTCTAATTGCATTGTAGATATCAGGCTCAGACTCCTTGTCAAGTCCGATAACCTTTGCATAACATCCACCCTCGAAATTGAAGACACCGTTGTCATCCCAACCATGCTCATCATCACCGATCAGAAGTCTCTTAGGGTCTGTAGAAAGTGTTGTCTTACCTGTACCTGAAAGACCGAAGAATACAGCTGTGTGCTTACCTTCCATATCACAGTTAGCAGAACAGTGCATTGAAGCGATACCCTTAAGTGGAAGGTAATAGTTCATCATAGAGAACATACCCTTCTTCATCTCTCCGCCGTACCATGTATTGATGATAACCTGCTCCTTAGATGTGATGTTGAAAGCTACACAAGTCTCGGAGTTAAGACCAAGCTCTGCATAGTTCTCAACCTTAGCCTTAGATGCGTTGTAAACAACGAAATCTGGCTCGAATTCCTTCAACTCTTCCTCTGAAGGCTTGATAAACATGTTTGTTACAAAGTGAGCCTGCCAAGCAACCTCAACGATGAAACGAACTGCCATACGTGTATCCTTGTTTGCACCACAAAATGCATCTACAACATAAAGCTTCTTGTTGCAAAGTTCCTTCTTAGCAAGATCCTTAACAACTGCCCATGTCTCTTCTGTCATAGGATGGTTGTCGTTCTTGTATGCATCTGTTGTCCACCATACTGTATCCTTAGAATTCTCATCCATAACGATATACTTATCTTTAGGAGAACGTCCTGTAAATACACCTGTCATAACGTTGACTGTATCTAATTCTGTGTTCTGTCCAACCTCATAACCCTCGTTTGAAGCCTTTGTCTCTTCCTCAAACAAAACTTCATATGAAGGATTGTGAACGATTTCTGTTGTTCCAGTAATTCCATACTTGGTTAAATCAATGTTTGCCATCTTAAAATTTCCTTCCTTTGCTTTTTATTAATTAAGGGCAGATATCCACCCAAAACCACCGAAATTGTATCACTAAAAAGATATACAGTCAACCAACATATATTAAAAATCGTTTAAATTTTTGTGAACAACTCACTAATCCTCTTTTTTATCGATATATCGGTTGAGTGTCTCAACTACTGTGTTCAGATTATATGGTTTTGCAATATAATCATCGAGTTTGTTCTCTAAGATACGTTCCTTATCTCCAAACATTGCTCTCGCTGTTACTGCAATAATCGGAAGTCTCTTTCTGTGCTCGCGCATCTCAATCTCCCGAATCTGCTGTGTTGCTGCAATACCATCCATAACCGGCATCTGCACATCAAACAACGCTGCATCATATTCCTTCTGCTTGAACAGTTCGATTGCTTTCTCTCCATTCTCTGCAATATCGTAGGAAAATCCTGCCATGCCAAGCAATTTACCGATAACCTGCTGGTTGACCGGCTCATCCTCAGCAACAAGGATACGTGCTTTACTGTGTGCATTGATTGAGAAGACTGCGGCATCTTCCTTTTCTTCCACTTCTCTGGCTGCTTCTACCTCTGCTGCCTTTACAACCTTCAACGGAATCTCTGCGATAAATGTAGAACCGATGCCTTCCTTACTCTGAACGCTGATGTTACCTCCCATCAACTCTGCAATCTGCTTCGAGATAACCAGACCGAGTCCGGAACCTCCATACTTTCTTGTATCAGAAGCATCAACCTGGGAAAAACGGATAAACAACTTGTCCATATTCTTCTCAGAGATACCGATGCCCGTATCTGCAACCGCGATTCGCAGGTTGATATTTTCTTTTTCTGCATCAATTGCGGCAATCTTTACTCTTACACTTCCCTCAGATGTAAATTTTAATGCATTCGAAAGCAGACAATTCAAAATCTGCTGGATTCTCTGTCCGTCGCCCTTTACAAGCTTTGGAATATTGTTACCAAATGTACAGTCAAGGGCAAGTCCCTTGTTTGTTGCTGTCGGTACCTGTGCGGCTACTGTCTCCTCAATGGCCGCACGCACATCGAAGATTTCTTCCTTCAGGTTATATTTACCAGCTTCCAGCTTACTGATATCCAAAATATCATTAATCAGACGAAGCAGGTTATCTGCGCAACCCTTTGCAGTAAGCAGATTGTCGCGGTAATCAGCCTGCAGATCGTCTGCCATCAGTGTAAGCTGCAGCATGCCAAGGATTCCGTTGATTGGTGTACGGATCTCATGGCTCATATTGGCAAGGAATTCCGCCTGTGTCTTATATGCAGCATTCGCATCCTCAATCGCTGCGGAAAGCTTATTCTCCGTCTCTTTCTGATCGGTGATATCAATAACAACCATATTGATATAATCGGCTTCGGACTTATACATTACTGTATTGAATACCTTACCGAGTTTCTCCATGGTAATCTCAACATCCATGAAGTCGCCCTCTTTGGTACCGGATGTATTATACGCGGTAAACCATGCGTTAATATCCTGCAATACCTCAATCTTACTCTCACCAAGAATCTTATCCTGATAATCGGATGCATCCAGGTTAAAATAGCTTCCAAACCGCTCATTCGCTTCCTGAATACAATACCCTATGCTGTTCCCAAGTGAATCTGTAATAATCTTCGCCTGTGCGAATCCAATCGGAAGATTCATGAACAGCTTCTTGTATTTGTCTCCCTTTGTGTGACCGGCTACCTCTCCACCTCCAAGTGCAAATACAATCACGCCTGTGACAACCGCTGCCAACACCCCGACAATAATTCCCGCCGGAATTGCATGAAATATTGCGCCAAATACAATTCCAAGCACAACGTCCACCGCCGCTGCTATGACAATTAATTTCTGCCACCCTAATTTTGCTAGTTTTTCCATATGCGTAACACCCCCTATTTATTGACATTCTACTATACATTTTCGAGATTTTCAATATCTGTCTCGACCTCTTGTTTAAGTTTTTCGTCTGTTTTCCGCACAGACAATTTCTTTTCTACCTGCAATGCAAACATAAGCAGAATCATACAGACTACGGAAGTCAAAATACCAGCCATCAACCCCTTTGGCATATAAGAAAATTCAACCGCATGCATTCCCGGTTCCATGTCTACTCCGATAAAAGCGCTAGCCACCCGGTAATAAGGAACCTTCTTGCCGTCAACCTTTACACTCCATCCCTCATCATAAGGAATGCTTGTAAATAATGTCTGGTCTTCCGGTATATTGACTGTTCCGCTGACATACCCATCCTTCAGTGTCTCAACAGCAAACAGATTCTCTGTCAGTTTCGTATAGACATGCTCAAACACATCTCTACGGAAGGTTGACACATAAAACGGTGCCACCTCCGGACCACTGATATTGCTGTATTCATACTCAATTGAGATATAATCGCCTTCTTCCAGCTGTCCTAAGTGAAATGCCTGAATCTGATAACGATCATAGGCGATTTCCTGCCCGTTCTTATAAAACCGGATTTTTGTCACATAATTACCACGGCAGTTCACATAGTAATCCCCTGCATGATCCGCAGTAAAGCTGATCATAAAATACATCGGTCCGGACACATTCGGCGTGAAAGTAACCCGATTGTCCGCATAACTGACTGCGGCTGTGTCGCTTGTCACACTGATTGCCGGATTCTCATCCTGGAAAAATCCACCAATTCCGGTCATATCATATGCCAGAGTATTTTGCGCCGGCAATGCCGTGTACTGGTTTGGATCCCAGTCCTTCACATTACTGCTTACCGCAAAACCAATGGATGTTGGATACGGAGTCTCATAGATTGATACATTATCTACCGTTTCTTTGTATGTATAATCAAAATTATTCAGATCTCCCGGCCGCTCCAGCAGATAGCGGATATTAAAGATTGCATTAGTGAATGGTGTATATCCACGGTACAAAAACTCATTTGCTCCGGTATAAAATCCAAGCCGCCCCATCGCTGTAACGACAGACCCAAGAACGGTAGAATTAAATGTACTTACACTCGGCATATTGTGCCAGCTTGCCTCGTCAAGCACTGTATACTTCATCAGCTCCGAACGATAAAATCCCGCCTGTTCTTCCTGTGCCAGCTCGCCGACACGCACATTGGCATCTGTCACCTGTGGGCTGGTCTCGTAATATTTCTTATAATGACAATAACCATTGTCCATAAAACCATACGCTGCATTTGCAACAAGTTCAACAAGACAGACACTTCCAATCGCGGCAATGTATGTCGCATGCGTGATTTTCTTTCTGCTTCTCAGACAGCAGGCAGCTCCATACAAAACCAAAAGCACAAGACTTGCCGGAAGCGCATATTTCCCAATCGTCTCACCAGCCTGCTGCTTACATGCAAAAACAAATGCGCCAGCCAGTAACACCGAAGAAATAACAAAGCAGATATCAATTTCTGTAATCCGCCGTACTGCATCATACGTCATCATCAGTAACACAAAGATAAACACAAACGAAAACCGGTTTGGTATTCCATACTGATCATGCATACCGTGCCAGATATAGTTCAGTGTCTGATGGTTAAAGCTGATCAGCAGCACTGCAAGCAATGCATATTTCTTAATCTTCTGCCACGGATGTTCCTTCACAAACAGATATAAAAACACTGCGAGAACCGCCAGCATACCGCAGTACAGATTCACGCCACCATCATAAATCTGATTGGTGATCGGTTTTGTAAATACCAGCATTTGTCGAAGCATTACAAATATATTTCCATACCAGGTGCCTTTTGGCAGTGCCATATCTCCGGCTGCTGTCGCCATGATTCCGTAATACGCCGGAAGCAGGATAAACGCTGCCATTCCTCCTGATATAAGCGAATACACGGCAAACCGGACACCATTTGCAAGAAAACGTTTGAATGTCTTATGTTCATATACGAAGAACCATAACACCAAAAACAGGCAAATAATATATCCAATATAATAATTACAATAGAGCGCATAGAATAAAGAGAGCACATACAACTTCGGATCCCTCGACTCAAGCATACGCCCAAACCCGAGCATAATCAGTGGGAATATCATGATGCAGTCCAGCCACATCGTATTCCAATTGTATCCGACTACATAATTGCTTAATGCATATGCAACAGATACTGCCACAATCAGGAAGCTTCTCTTTTTCTCTCCATCCTTCCAGCTTAAGAAATGCACCATTGCTACTGCGGTAAGCGCAATCTTCAGACACATCAGGAAACATGTGACTGCCGCAATCTGTTCCTTGCCAAACACTAGAAGAATCAAATTAAACGGACTCATCAGATAGTAAGCTGCCAGAGATACAAAATTCGATCCGAGCGCTACATTCCACGTGTAAAGCAGGCTTCCCTCATGCAAGAGTTTATCCCGGAGTTCCGAGAAGAACGGCAGATACTGATGTACACTGTCCACAAGTGTCAGAGAATTCTCTCCGAACGGTGCAATCTTCTCGGCAATACAGACAACCAGCATGACCACCGCAACGATTGCAAACGACAGATAATAACACCAGTTATCCTGGATATTCTCCCGAAAACTTTTCTTCTCTTTAAATACGATCAGTTTACTGAAAATATAGTTAAGCACAAGCACAATAACCTGCACAACCAATTTTGATCCCAGTTCATGCATCCGGAAGGTATCACACAAAATCGCAAATCCTAAAATCTCCACGACCATAGATACCAGTCTTGCACCGACAAACTGAACTGCCTCCACAACGGTTGCATAAAAACCTTTTTTCTTACTCCGGAACACAAAGAATTTGTTCGAAAAATATGCAAAAGCAATTGCCATAGCGATTGCTATGGCATTGCATGCATTTCTTGATATCGGTGTAATTAATCGTAACAGAAAGAATGTTACCAGATTGACTGCTGTGGTACAGCCACCTGCAATCAAATATCTCATTTTTTCATTGGCAAGTATCTTCTTTATAAAACGAATCAATGTACTATCCTAATCCTTTACTTATTTTTTAAACCTGCAAGCAGATAGATGAGTGGTGAATTCCAGTAAATCGTAACCTCATTGCAGGAATAACACTGTTCATTATCCACATATGCACGTCCGGCTGCAATTCCATATAATACAGCATTTGCATACGGATCCTCCAGATTATTATCGGCTCCACCAACCAACATACCCGGCATAGTTTCTTTCAATACCTGCGATGGTCTGTGGTGTGTTGCATTCGGTGTAAGCGTTCCGTATCCCGTCACATAACAGTAACCGGTCGGATTCACGCCGAAGATATAATCTCGCATCTTCTGTGCATATTCAATGTATTTTGCATCTCCGGTCAGCTTTGCTGCCGCAAGGAATGCCTCTCCATTGTTGGCGATTGTCATGTTACTTCCCCAAGGATAAGAGATTCCAAGTCCTGTGAAGAATCCTTCTTCTTCACATTTTGCAAGCTGTTCATCCACATTCGCAAGCAACGCATCTTTGGCTGTCTTCGCTACATCCGCATCCACGCCTTCTGTCTTGGCAAGATCATATAACGCGTAGCTTCCGATACTTGCCCATCCAAATCCAGGCTGATAGTTCTCCTGCAAAGCATTCTTTGTTGCTGTCAGGTATTTATCATCCTTTGTTGCAATATATAGCTCTGCACTTGCCCAAAGTGTCTCATCCTTGAGCTGCTTATCATCATATGCACCGGTTACAATCTCTTCCGGATTCTCATATCCCTTCATATCCGGATTGGCCTCCATAAATGCATACGCTTTCTGTGCTGCATCCAGACAGGTCTTTGCAAAATCCGCATCATAATCTGCATATAATACAGATGCTTTTGCCATAACTGCTGCAAAATCTCCGGTTGCCGCATAAGAGATCGGTGCAAGTACCATATCGTCCGTCTCTTCCACTGCAAGTACCGTCTCCGGGAATACCAGTGCCGTCACCTTGTGATATACACCACCATTTTCTGCATTCTGCATCTTGAGCATCCAGTCAAGTTCATATTTTGCCTCATCCAGAAGATCCGGAATCTTGTTTCCGCTTTCCGGGATTCCAAGATCATCGGCATCCTGATTATAATCTTCATATGCTAAGAAAAGATCCTGAATCGTTTTTGCACCGGCCACAACGTAACGTCCATAGTCTCCGGCATCATGCCATCCTCCGGATACATCATACTTTGTACCGGAAGTATCACCATACACTGTTGCCTCCTGCATATGACAAGGTTCATGCGCAAAATCACCGGCGATATCCTTTGTCACTTCCGTTCCGCAACGCTGTTTATATAACATCAGAACAACATCCTTATATATATCATCATACAAGTCATCTCCGATTGAGAATTCATAGGATGCACCGGATGGGCACGAAATAACCTTATATTTACCCGGGGTCTTAAACTCTGTAAAATCTCCATGTCTTACATTGGATTCCGCAGACTTATCATACGAAAGTTCTCCGTATGCGCCAACAAACATCGTCTCCTCTGTCTCTGCATCAACAATCTTGAATTTCTCATCATCCTTGGATGTCACAATCACAGTCTTTGTATCATCCGGCTGATAGCCGATCTGATTTACCTTTACCTGTATCGGCTGTGGTGCGCCAACAATCTTCTCTGCATTCGAACTGTCTGTTACAAACAAAGAAATATTATCAAAATAAATCTTATGTGCTTCGGTAACCTCTGTCTGTCCTTCCTGCGTTCCCATATTCACAACAAATCTTGGAGCCGGATCGGAGTTTTCTTCCATCGTAAACTCTTTTGTGATTGTCTGAGTCTCTGGTCCAACTGTGATAAAATCACTCGCATACGCATGATAATCACCACCATTTACCTGTACGCGCCACTGGATCACACGCTCAATGTCACTTCTGACATCAAAGCTCATCGTATAGACACAGCCCTTTGCCATTGTAAATCCATCGTAATAAATCTGGCAGCTATGCTCCAGCGGTCCACTCTTCTCAATATCGCAGACGAGTTCTCCATTCTCCACATACATCGTGAACTTTCCGTTGTTCGTGTAACTTGTGAATCCTGCTGCCTCTCCGTTGTCAAAGTTGATTCCCATCGCATCTGCACCTTCTACAGTTGTAAACCGGTCATCCTCCACAACTTCCTGTTCTGTAGTCGTCCAATCTCCATCATCTTCCACAGAATTTGATGCGGTTGCATCTGTCACAGTTGCATTGCTCTCAGATGCCTGTTCTGTCGTCTTCGTGTCTGTCTTTCCACCACATGCGCATAAAGAAAGCGCAAGTGCGGTTGCCGCAACGACCGCGGCTGTCTTCTTGAATTTTCTCATAAACCCTCCTGTTTTGTCTCTCTTTTTATAGTTTTATTGTAGTTCCCATCATCGACAACTACGAACAAAATTTCACAACCTCTTCATAGGACAGCTTACCGCCAAATATATCCAGCGCACTGCCCACCGTCACATCTATCCTGTCTCTGCCACAGTGCTTCAGATTCTCCAGATCTGCAAAACTTCCCACGCCTCCAGCATAGGTCATAGGCTGTCTGCCCCATGTGCCAAGCATCTGTGCAAGCTCCGTCTCGATTCCCGCTGCCTTACCTTCCACATCAACTGCATGAATCAGATACTCACAGCAATACTCCGCAAGCCTGTCCAATGTCTCCGGCACTACCTGTTCTTCTGTAAATCTCTGCCAGCGGTCTGTGACAATATAATACCCGCCATCTTTTTTCCGGCAGGACAGATCCAGCACCAAATGCTCTGCACCCACCAGAGATGACAGTCTCGTCAAATTATCATAGTTGATTCTTCCGTCCTTAAATACATATGACGTCACAATCACCTGTCTTGCACCCATATCGAGAAATTGTTCTGCATTTTCCGCAGTGATGCCACCACCAATCTGCAGCCCTTCCGGATATGCTGCAAGTGCCAGCTTTGCCTGTTCCAGATCCTCCGCATAATAGGCGCTTCCCACCGGATTCAAAAGGATGATATGCCCCCCTTCCAGTCCGCTCCGGCGATACAGATCTGCATAAAAATCCGCCTTTAATTCAGACACAAAATTGTTGGTTGCAAAATCAGCCTCGTCCTTCAAACTGCCACCCACAATCTGTTTTACCGCACCATTATGTATATCAATGCATGGTCGAAACCGCATATTTCGCTCCTCCTATCCACGCTGCCTGCGCAGTCATGAATCCACCTCTATTGTCTTTGGTCCTCTATAAGCTCAATTGGGTTTTATCGTACCATATTTCCCTACCTTGTTCAATAGATTTTGCTTTACGGAACCGTGTTTTTGCGTTATCATTTATCCATGATAAATCGAGTATTCCTGCAAAGTGTTTATCGTTGAGCAGGGGCAAGGAGAAACTATGATAAATGATTTAAAAAAAGAACTGACGGATTGCTATATGTATGGCGAGATCATCTGCCAGCAGGGGTTTGGTCCCAAAACAGATATCTCTATGCACGACATGATCCGTTTTGACCTGTTACAGTTTCTGGTGTATCTGACTGACAGTTCCGATGGCAGTCTCTATCCGGAAACACGTTTTCTGCATGAATATCTTGGACAATATTTTACATTGGAATCCCTGCTTCGATTCAAGCAGGACCGCACCGCCACACCGGAATTTTCCACAACAATTCCCCGTTCCCTGACCTACTTTGTCGAGGCAGACCAGTCAGGACTTTCCGCATGTACGACAAAAGGATTTACCAAGTCTCGAAATCTCTACAATTTATATGTGGAACTCGGACAGGCATATATTTCCTGCAACAGCCGCACCACCGACACAGAGATTTCCGCGTTGACTTCCTATACAGGTATGATCGAAGAATATCTTCGCAAGTTAAAATTGTTTGAACCGGGAAATAATCCTGCAAAACACAATCCGGTAACCCCGGGAAATAAACCTGCCGCAGCGAATACATCCGGCAAAAACACATCCTCCGCCCAGGCTGCCATCAACGCAATGAAGGGCGCCGTGAATAAACAGGAAGTACCGGAAGAAGATATCAAATTAGATGATCTGTTGAATGAATTAAATGAACTCACAGGACTCGCCGAAGTAAAGAAAGATATCAAATCTCTGATTAATCTTTTGAAAGTAAAAAAACTCCGCGAAAAACGAGGCATGAAGCAGCCGGAGATGTCATTACATATGGTATTTTCCGGGAATCCGGGAACCGGAAAAACAACCGTTGCCCGTCTGCTTGCAAAGATCTATAAGTGTCTTGGTGTATTGCCGGGCGGACAGCTGGTCGAAGTGGATCGGTCGAATCTGGTAGAAGGATATGTCGGTCAGACTGCCATTAAAACCAAGGAAGTTGTCGAAAGCGCTCTGGGCGGTGTTCTTTTTATCGATGAAGCATATACTCTTACGGCCGGAAAAGACGGTAAAGACTTCGGACAGGAAGCTGTTGACACCCTGCTTAAAATGATGGAAGATAACCGTGACAATTTGATTGTCATTGTTGCCGGATACACAGATCTCATGCAGGAATTCGTAGATTCCAACCCTGGACTTCGTTCCAGATTCAACAAATATATTAACTTCTCTGATTACAGTGGGGACGAGCTCTTCGAAATCTTCCTGTCCATGTGCAAAAAACAGGATTATATTCCAAACTCCCAGGGAAAAGCTTATACGAAAGATCTTTTGAATATATGGGCAAAATCGCATGATGAGAACTTTGCAAACGCCAGAGAGGTCCGCAATTATCTTGAACGTTCCATCGCAAGACAGGCAAGCCGGATTGTGGAGCTTGAAGATGTCAGCGACAAACAACTCAAAACATTAACAAAAGGCGATCTAACGGAGTGACAATACATGTGACCAAAGAATCTCAAAAAGATCACGTTCCGCAAAATCCACCTGCGCATCTATATTGGCAGCTTCACATTTCATCCGGACTGCATCCGGAAGATCGTGGAACTGCCATTTTGCATGTGCTGCATTTACGATCCGATATCCATGCTCCCGCACACGCAGACAGAAATCAAGCACCGATAATTCTGTCCGGAACTTATCCGAAAACCCACCCAATTGCATAAACACCTGTTTCTTCACAAGCATACAATATGCAGGTACAATTTCATATTCCCGGTTCATGCCATAATAACGCATGGCTCCGGTTTCATCACGTTGGACTCTGCGCATGTCCTTCCATGTTTCAAAATCAGTCAGTCCACGATAAGGATAACGATACAACTGTCTTTCCGTTGTCAAATCTACCATTCGCTCTGTTTGTGCCTGCCATCTCTGCACCACAGTTTCATACGCACCTGAAAACTCCAATCCGGCAGCATACAACCGCTCCCGGTCATCATAGAGTGTTCCGGTCACGATGCCAACATCTTCACGCATCGCAATACCAAGCATCTCGCCAAGTGCTGCGCTGTCTCCGATCTCCAGATTTGCATCCAGAAACATCACATATGCCCCATTGGCTCGAATACTTCCAAGATTCCGGTATTCAGTTTGACTTTTCCCTGCCGGTGCCGTCACAACAGAGATATTCCGCCTGCGGTTCTGCATTTCCTGATAATATTTCTGCAGTTCTGAATCCTCTGAATCCTGATCCACAATAATGATTTCGAAATTACTATATCGAGTTTTCTCATAAAATGGCTCCAGCATCCGATTCATCAGTGCACGGTCCGTATGTCCGGTTACAACTATAGACACCAGTGGATTCCCCAACGTATCGTATTTTACCTGATACACGCTGCGTTGCTTCGTCAGCATCACCCGTGCGAACAGATGCTCCCGTTCAATATGTGCCTCAAGTGCCTCTTTTCCCGCCTGATTTTCCTGTGCGTGCTTAATTTCCCGCTCCTCTGAAGTTCCATCATGAATCCTCTTATGATACAGTACATATGGAATATGACAGATTGAACGATTGCCCTCGCAGCAACGCAGAATCATATCATAGCCCTGCGCACCATCGAGCGCACTATGAAATCCTCCATCCATCTGCATCAAAGATCGCTTTGCCACAAATAAATGCGAGATATAATTATATTCACGAAGCAGATCAATATCAAACTCCGGTTTAAACCGCGGTTCATAATAATGTGCACCATTTTCGGACATCCGGTCTTCATCCGAATACAACACATCATATTGCTGTTCCTGAAGTGCACTTACAACCCGGTATAATGCATCTTCTGTCAGAACATCATCGTGATCAAGCAGCGCGACATATTCTCCGGCAGCCTCCTCCAGTGCACGATTGCTGTTTCCGGATATACCCATGTTCTCTTCCATCTTGATATAACGGATACGCGGCTCTGTCTCCATATACTGCCGGATAATCCGCTCTGTTTCCAGGCTGTACACCTTATCCATCACCGAGAGCTCACCATCCTCTGACACTCGTGCATCCAAAACCGGCATTTCTCCCTTTGCCTGACTTCCATCAACCAGACACAGTTCCCAGTTTCCGTATGTCTGATGCATCACCGACTCCAGCATAGCACGCAAAGAAAGCTCCGGTGTCATATACACCGGAACTAAAATACTGATACATGGTTGGTACGCAAATGTGTGCTGCCGCTGTCCTGCCAACTCCTCTTCATCTGCCTCTAACGTATTCCGAAAGAAACGGTCATATGCAAGATCCAGTCCTGTCACCATGGAACGGGCTTTGGAAAGTGCTTCCGGAATCATATTCGAACGAATGTGTATAAACCCTTTTTTAATTGTATCTGCATTCAGATCTGATATTCGGAATTTCACAGGACACCCTCTCAGTCTTTCATCGCGCTACCTAAAGTTATCTGAATATCCACTACACACGGATAGAAAAGTCTGCTGCATCCAAAGCCAGATTCACGTTATAGTACGGATCTCCGTTTGCCAGAATTTCCGGCCAGCGTTTTACAAACAATTCCACCTCATTGTTAAATCGGATCTGTTTATCCGGCGTATCTTCCAGCCCCCGTGATTTGGATTCATAATGATACAACATTGCCTGTGGCACATAGACAATCAACTTGCCCGTCTGCCGCACTTTCATACAGAAGTCAACATCATTGAATGCCACACGGAACATCGGTTCCAATCCGCCAACCTCTTCAAACACAGTCTTTTTCACCATCATACATGCTGCTGTCACCGCACTGTAATCGCAGGCAACCTTTGTCCGCGACTGATACAGTCCCTCATCTTCATTAAGTGTCACAAATGCATGTCCTGCAACACCACCATATCCGACAACAACCCCTGCATGCTGAATCGTATTGTCATCATAATACAGTCTCGCTCCGACAATACCCACATCATCTCTCTGGCAATATCCAAGCATCTGCTCCAGACAATCATCGTTTATCATCTCGGTATCATTATTCAAAAGCAGAATATATTCCCCATGTGCATGCTCCACACCAAAATTATTGATCTTTGAATAATTAAACTCATCCGGCCAGTACAGCACGGTCACGTTTTTTCTCGCTTCGAGTTCCTTATAATACGCAAATGTCTCCTGCTTCTCACTGTTGTTTTCAACAATAATATATTCAAAGTTCCGATATGTTGAACGCTCATCAATTGCCTTCATACATTTCTTCAGATCCTCAATATGATCCTTATTCGGAATCACGATAGACAGAAGCGGTTCTCCCTTCACAGGATAACTGACACGATAAAATCCCAGATTATCTCCATCCTCAACAACGCCATCCAGTCCCACACGCTTCAGATGTGCTGCGATTGCCCGTTTCCCTGCTTCAAAAGCATAAATCTTTGACTCAGGAATCTCTGCTGTCGATACCGTATGCGCTCTCCAATGATACAGCACCCGTGGAATATGATGGATTCCGTCCGCCTGCTCCACACAGCGGAAGATAAAATCATAATCCTGTGCACCATTGAATGCCGGATCAAACAATCCAACCTTTTCTACCAGTTCTTTCTCAGCGACAAACATATGACAGATATAATTGTTACAACGAAGCAGATCAATATTAAAATCCGGTTTAAAGTTCGGTGCAAAATACATCTTTCCCGTCTCGTCAATTTTATCTTCATCTGTATAGATGACCTGAACCTTTTTCTCATTCAGGGTTTTCACACACTCATACAATGCGTCGACCGTGAACAGATCATCATGATCGCCAAGCACAATATAATCTCCGGTTGCAAGCTCATACGCCTGATTCGTATTCTCTGAGATTCCAAGCGGTCCCTGCCGTCTTGCAATAAACTTTATACGGGAATCTGACTTTAGATATGCTTGCATCCACACTTCCAGACGCGAAGAATCTTTGCTGCCATCCGAGAAACAAAGTTCCCAATTACTATATGTCTGCGCCTGTACTGATTCTATCAGTTCTTTCAGGAATTTTTCATCACTCTCATACAACGGAACGAGAATACTGAATTTGGGATTATATGCAAATTCTTCTTTTTTCTGCTGTTCCATCTGCTTGGCTGTCAACAGTTTCTTACGTGCCCATTTGTTATAGTCTTTATGACTGAACGGCGTTGCGACCTGTAAATGTTTTTTAATCTTCACACAGGTATTATGCAATCCCAATGTCTTCGTATTATTATAGACACGCAATACATTTACATACAGATTATTCAGACATCTGCCGCTAAATCCCTGCCCGGATTTCTGTACGTTCTCTCTGGCATTACATTTGCCCGCCTGAAATTCCATCGACAAACTCCGCTTACTCCACTCGAGCGGCAGCTTCATGGAAAATCCAATCTTCTCCATCTTCTTACACTCCGTAAACCGGCGCATGGCATCTGAACGGATATACCATTCCGGCATATTCGGGGGAAGCGTCAAAATCTCCCCGGTCTTTCTATCATGCAGTCGAATCGTAACATCTTCACTGTCGATTGCCCAACCCCGAATCACAAAATATCCGGCTTCTTCTTTCACCGTATCAATTGAATAATAAATCTTCTGGAATTCTTTAATCAGAGTTTCTCCCCTGTTACTACACAATACAATTTGCGTTCCGTCTTCCGTCTGTGCCAAAAGCTGAAACTGATCCTTCGGCTCTATCTTCATCGATACCGTAATGCAGACTGTCAATAAACGGGAATATTTTTTCTCATTGCCGTGTTTTCCCTGAAACGACGGTGCCGGTACAACTTCATATCCGCATGGCAGTATCGTCTTTGCTCCATTTCTTATAATACACGCTGAAAGCGTTTTATCATCCATAAACTCCGCCGTGCAATATCCAGTCACAACAATCTGCCGTGGCGCCGTTGCACCTTTTCTTAATTCTTTAAACAGATATTCCTGATTCATCGATATCTCCTACCGTTCTTTTCCTGATTTTTCGTTTATTTTCGCACATACTTATTATGAATATATCATATATAATGCTATTTTCACACAGAAATCTTTGAATTTCACTATATTTTTCTTTACTTTTCATGTATAATAAATGTGTTACAAGGTTTACTGTTACGAATACCATTCTTATATCAATCTTTCAGTAATTAACCATAGCTTTGTAACGCACGAAGAGGAACCGGCCCATCCAGTTCCTCTTTTTTGTAAACATCTATCTTTTTCTATGCTCTTCGACGCTTCCATACCGTCGGGCAGAACAACAGCAGCATTGGGAATATCTCAAGTCGTCCAGCCAGCATATCGAACATCAGAATATATTTCGTAAAATCCGTAAAATGTCCGAAATTCGCCATCGGTCCAACCAGAGAAAGCCCCGGACCGATATTGTTAAACGTAGCTGCTACTGCCGCGAAGTTTGTGACCAGATCTTTGTTCTCAATCGACACAAGCAGTACGGATACCGCGAAAATAACCATATATGTCATAAAATAGACATTTGTCGCCCGCAGCGTCTCATGCTCGAGTGGTTTTCCCTCGAGTTTGATCTTCTTCACGGAACGCGGATGCAGATAAGAAATAATTTCTTTTATAAATGACTTGCATGCAATAATAAACCGTGAGACTTTGATACCGCCGCCCGTACTTCCGGCGCAGGCACCGATAAACATCAAAAGCACAAGGATTGTCCTCGAAGTCTCCGGCCATAGATTGAAATCCGCACTTGCAAATCCCGTCGTCGTGATAATACTTGCTACCTGGAAGAACGCTTGCCGGATGCCTTCCACCGGCGCATACAATGCAAAATGCCGCAGATTAATAAAGATAAACACTGCCGATGCAATCACGATGATAAAATAAATCCGCACCTCTTCAAACTTCAGCGCATCCCGCAGCTTTCCTGTGAGAATCAGGAAATAAAATCCGAAATTCACACCGAACAGCAACATGAAAATCGTAACGACCCACTGATTATACGGGCTGACACTGACGAATCCGTCATTCCAGATTGCAAAACCTCCGGTTCCGGCTGTTCCAAACGACGTTGTCAGAGCTTCAAACAGATTCATTCCGCCAAAGAGTAGAAAAATTACCTCTATCATGGTCAGGGTAAAATAAATAATATACAGATATTTGGCTGTCTGGCGCACCTTCGGCACAAGCTTTCCAACCGAAGGTCCCGGGCTTTCCGCCTTCATCAGGTTCATGTGGCTGCCTCCCGCCATCGGCACGATGGCAAGCAGAAATACAAGAACGCCCATGCCTCCGATCCAGTGGCTGAAGCTTCGCCAGAATAAGCTGCCCTTCGTCAGGCCTTCCACATCCGATACAACTGTCGCACCCGTTGTTGTAAATCCCGATATCATCTCAAAAAGCGCATCTGCAAAATGCGGAATATCACCATTGATCACAAACGGCAGACATCCAATCACAGACATCAGAATCCACGAAAGCGCTACCGTCACGAAGCCTTCCCGCAGATAAAACCGCATATTCTTCGGTTTATGCAGAATAATCATGGAACCTGCAACCGCACTTCCAAGTGCCACCCACAAAAAAGCAAAGCCACCCGACTCGCCATATATCGCGGATACAATACCCGGAAGGGCCAGGAACGCTGCCTCGATTTCCATGATCCAGCCTAATATATAAATAACAACTGAGTAGTTCATAATCTGTCTCCAAAAAAATCTCCCTTACTGCCATTTCAAAATATCACTGACATCGGTAAATCCGGTATGTGTTGTGACGACAACCACATAATCGCCCTCGCAGATGACATCCTGACCACGTGGAATAATAACCTTTCCATTCCGGTTCAGGCAGGCAAGCAGAAGGTTATCCTTCAGTTTCAGATCCATAATTGGTTTTCCAATGACCGGCGAATCCTTCTCAACCTTGAATTCCAGTGCCTCTGCCCGGTTATCAAAGATATGATACAATGTCTCGATATTGCTTCCGACCGAATTCTGCATCGCACGGATATATGCCAGAATCTTCTCCGCTGTAATATAACGCGGATATACAATACTTCCGATATCCAGACTGTCGAGCACATCACTAAATGTACTTCGATTAATCTTCGTAATTACCTTAGTATCCGAACATTTTCTTGCAAATAATGTAAGCAGAATATTCTCCTCATCAAGTCCGGTCAGTGGCACGAACGATTCGGTACTCTCGATACCTTCTTCGCGAAGCAGATCTTCATCGGAGCCATCGCCATGCAAGATCAGTGCCTTCGGAAGTAATACACTTAACTCCTCGCATCGCTTCTCGTCCATCTCCATGATCTTGACTTCCACACCGGTCGATATCAGTTGTTTTCCAAGATAATATGAAGTCTTTCCTCCGCCGATAATCATGCAGTTTTTGACCTTATGTGTATCGACACCGATCTTCTTGAAGAAATCCATACTGTTTGTCGGTGTCGCAAGAAATGTCACGGCATCACCGCCACGCATGATGAAAGAACCATCCGGGATAATCAGCTTTCCATCCCGCTCCACCCCGCAGACAAGCATATCACAGTTTAACTCATGCATCGCCGAAATCGGCTTATCGTGAAGCAGATTCTCCTTCGGAATCTTGAACTTCACAAGCTCCGCATGCCCGCGTGCAAAGGAGTTGATCTCAAGAGCCGACGGCAGGCGCAGCAGACGTGCAATCTCGCGTGCAGTTTCCAGCTCTGGATTAATGATCAGCGAAAGTCCAAGCTGATTTCGAAGATACGAAAGCTCCATACTGTAATCCGGGTTTCGGACCCGGGCGATTGTCGCACAGTCGCCAACTTTTTTTGCAATCGTACAACTGAGCAGATTCAGCTCATCACTTTCCGTTACGGCAATCAGAACATCCGCATCCTGAATACCCGCCTCAATCTGGATGCTGTAGCTCGCACCATTTCCGGTAAAACCCATAACATCATAGTCCTCGGTAATACGCTGAACCACTTCATTCTTCTGATCGATTACTGTAATATCATGAGATTCCTTGCTGAGTTTTTCGACCAGGGTACTGCCGACCTTTCCGCATCCAACAATAATAATATTCAATCCTTGTTCTTTTTTCTGAGATCTCTTTGAAGATTTCATATCCTTTATTTTACACTCCCCTGCATGTTTTCCATGCCATTATCGTTCCATAAAATCTGAAATTTCATTGTAGCATATTTACATCTGTACTACAAGGGAGTGTCACGCGAAACCGTGTTCCAAAATCCTGTCTGGTCAATACATCAATCTTTCCGTCATGCGCATCCACGATCCATTTTGCAATGGATAGTCCAAGTCCTGAGCCGCCAGTCTCACTGTTACGCGCTTCATCCGAACGATAGAACCGTTCGAAGATGTGCACCACCTCGGATGCCTGCATACCGATACCCTCGTCCTGCACCTGATAATAGACTCCCTGATCCGTATGTCCGACTGTAAAATGAATTGTATCCCCCTTGTCCGAATACTTCGCCGCATTCTGCACGAAGATACGGATGGACTGTTTCAGCATGGCAACATCCCCACGCACCATACAGCCCGGACAGGCCGAAAAATCATACGGATGTGTCTCATCAATCATCATCGACTCCTCATATACTTCCTGTACAAGGTCATTTAAATCAACTTCCACCGGCTTCAATGTATTACGTCCACTGTCACCACGTGCTAAGAACAACAATTGTTCAATCAAATCTTTCATGTGATCAGACTCATTTTTAAGTGCTTCAATTGACTCATTTAATACAGCCGCATCTTCCTTGCCCCAACGATCAAGCATATTCACATACCCCTGAATCACAGAAATCGGGGTTCGCAGCTCGTGTGACGCATCTGATACAAACCGAGCCTGCTGCCGCTTGCTCTCCTGCATTCGCGCAAGCAGGTTATTCAGTGCTGCCTCGATGCTCTGCAAGTCCTTATCCCCGGTTGATATCCGTATATCATTCGCATCAACGGAGACATTCGAGATTGCCTGTTCCAGATGCTCCAGATTCACCTCGTCACCGCTCATATTCGAAAGTGCCTCCGCACGCACGGCAAGTTCATTCAACGGACGCAGCTTCCGTCTGATATTCCGCGTGCCAAAGCCCGCGGAAATAAGCATCATAATCTCCACCGCACCAATGACGATGAGGGGCAATGCCGCATAGTCTGCGATATCATGGATCTGAAAATCCTGCGTGTTCTCACCGACCTGTGTTGTCATCGTCCATGTAGCATACGATTCACCGGACCATGTAATATGCACCGGTTTCGCCCCGGACATCCAATCTGTATCTGTCGTATCAAGCCTCCATACCAGTACCGCCACAAACAGCATTCCAAGTATCACAATATCAAGTCCCAGCAACGCAAAAAAGCGCCGGAACCAATATCCGACATGAATCTTCCGGGCGATAGAGGTGGTCTTCCGATTTGTTCGTTCTTCTCTCATCCGATTACTCCTAAGACTCCTTAATACAATATCCAACTCCGCGGACAGTCTGAATCAGCTTGATCCCAAAATGATCATCAATCTTCGTCCGCAGATACCGCACATACACATCAATGATGTTTGTTTCTCCGACATAATCATACCCACATACTTCGTTTAAAAGCTTCTCGCGGGTAAGTACTATGTTCTTGTTCCGCATCAATGTGTGCAACAGCTCAAACTCCCGGTTCGTAAGCTCCACCTTTTCTCCTTGTACCGTCACCTCATGACGATCCTCATCCATGCAGACGCCCAGCACCTCCAGCTTATGCATCGGTGCATTCTCTGTACGTGCATGTTTCTTTAATGCAACACGGATACGTGCCAGCAGTTCCTCGATGGCAAACGGCTTCGTAATATAATCATCGGCACCTGCGTCCAGTCCCGAAACTTTATCCATTACAGCATCCCGCGCCGTGAGCATAATGACCGGCGTGTCCTTCTCATGACGAAGTCTGCGCAGTACTTCCATGCCATTTAATCCCGGCAGCATCACATCAAGTAAAATCAAGTCAAACGAACCGGAGAGGGCTTTATCCAAGCCCTCTCTGCCGTCTGCTGCCTTCTCAACCTCATTTCCCTCATGTTTTAATTCCAATTCAACGAAACGGGCAATACCTGC
>ERZ1035006.842-NODE-842-length-22593-cov-5.070015_pt1 | contig 22593 bp, 15 predicted proteins | sample MGYA00520694_ERZ1035006 | MGnify/ENA primary metagenome ERZ1035006 (study PRJEB33766, sample SAMN09781746) | gut metagenome | biome: gut microbiome | host: Homo sapiens | place: Madagascar | study: EMG produced TPA metagenomics assembly of the PRJNA485056 data set... | reverse complement strand
AAATTTCAAAGGGTGTGGTGACTTCCGGGGAAAACTTTCCCATCGAAACGTAAAGATCGGAAAGACGATAGGCATAATGCGTTTCGTGCGCCGTCACCGACAAATCGAGTTTGGCGTTTTTAAACGTTACCGCTTGGATGCGCAAATCGTCGGGAAACTTGATATTGGCAAAGGTGGCGTCGAAAAGGGCGTTGCCCGACAGTTGCGGCACGTCGAGTTTGCTTTCCAAACCTGTCACGACGGCAGACTGCACCTGTACGACGCCCAAGGCTAGCGACCACATCGACACTTCAGCATCGATGCCCGCCACACGACCGATGACGACTTCGGGATTGTCTTTTTCGACAAAGGTCATGGCAGGCAGTTGCACCTGCATGGAACTCATGCGCGAAACTTTTACCGAGCCGTCGAAAACGACGGTTGCGCCCAAAGCTTTGGCCGACAAATCCTCTACGGTCTTTTTCACGGAGTCTTCGTTGACGCGATAAAAAAGAGCCGCAATCACACCGGCCACGGCCAGCGCGATAACAACGATGAAAATGAGCGCAAAGCGCAAAAGTCTGTTGGCAAACATAGCGGTAAAGAGAAGTCAGATAACGAGTTTGCCATATTTTGGTCGGCTTGGCGCACTTCGCTTGCCGCGACCTTATCCCAAAGCGAAAAAACGTTGTGTTTTTGGCAAAAAGAAATCCAAAAAATTAAGGGTTTTTCCCGTGTAACAAGGATCGTTCTCATTCACTGGGGAAAACCTTAATTTTTATCAATAAATCCGTAAAAACAAGTGGACTTTTGAATTTTTATTTCATCCTCATTTAAAGGCGGCGTGACACAATGATGACAACCGAAAGCCGCGCGGCCGACATCTGTCATTGTCTCGGAAAAAATTACCGAAAAAGGCTCGACGCGATTAACACTCAACACATGAAGAAAGGATTAAAAAAATGAACCAAACGACCAAATACGGTTTGATTTTCTTGGGCGGTCTTGTTGTGGGCGCTTTGGGTGCCGTTGCCGTTTCCCGCGGCAAGTTGAACGTCAAGCCCTTGGCCAGCGAATTGCTTTCCGGCGGCATGGAATTGCGTGACAAGATCATGAGCGGCGTCGAAGGCGTCAAGGAAGACTTGGAAGACGTCGTTGCAGAGGCTCAGGTCAAGGCTGCCGAACGCCGCCAGGCCAAAGAAGTTGCCGAAGCCGCCGAAACGGCCAAAGAAGTCGCTCCCGCCGCTTAATTTTTAGCTTTTCGAAAGTTTTCGAATTTTCTGCCGCCGCTTGGGCTTTTTGAAAGTTCGAGCGGCGTGTTGTCGTATCACACGGATAACGAACACCATGCAGTTTCAACTGATTCATGAAGTCGGCAATCGCCAACGTTGGAAAACGACATCGACTCTGTCGGACGCCAGCGCCACGCTTATTGCCGACGATATTTCTGCCATCGACGGTATCGAAGGCGTCAAGGTCAATCCGCGCACGGGCTCCGTGACGGTGACCTTTGCTTGCGTCTCGGCTAAAAAAGCGCTCGTCGACTATTTGGCCGGCCTCGAAACGCGTCCGCCTATCATGAGAGACGAACGCAAAGCGTTGGTCTGTCAGGCACGTAAGGCACCTGTGGCCATTTGCCGCTTGCCTGCCGGAGTCAATACCGTTGCACGCATTTTGACGAATGCCTTCGAATCCATGCCGCTCGTTCGTATGGTGGGCGCACCTTTGAAGGCCATGTTGACCGGAGCCGGTCGCATGATGCGTGCGGCCAAAGACGACGGTGCGTTGGACTTCTCTCCCTTGGTCAATTGGTTTTGCGTCAGACCCTTCATGCCGTTTATGGTCAATGTCGTCAACGCCGTTTTGGGGTCGATTCCTTACTTGATCAAGGGCGTGGCCGAACTGCGTCACGGCAAACTCACGGTCGAAGTTTTGGATGCCGCCGCCATCGGCGTGTCGCTTTTGTTGCGCGACTTCAGAACCGCCGGTCTCGTGGTGTTGCTGTTGGGTTTGGGTGAATTGCTCGAAAGCTATACCCGTAAGAAGTCTTTGGACAGTCTTGCCGATCAGTTGGCTTTGAAGATCGATACGGTCTGGGTGCGTCGCGGAGAAGCCGTTGTTGAATGCGCATTGAAAGACATCGGCGACGACGACATCATCGTTGTTCGTGCCGGCAGCACCATTCCGGTCGACGGTAAGGTAGTGGCGGGCGAAGCTGCCGTCAACCAAGCCACGATGACGGGTGAGGCACTTGCCGTGCACCGTTGCGAAGGCGGTGTGGTTTTTGCCGGCACCGTGGTCGAAGACGGCGAAATCGATATCAAGCCGACGCAAAAGGGTGGTGAAACGCGCTTGAGCAAGATCATCGAATTCATCGAAACAAGCGAACAGAGCAAGGCCGGCATTCAGGGTAAAGCCGAACGTCTGGCTGATGCCATTGTGCCCTACAACTTCGCTTTGGCCGGGTTGGTGTACTTGTTTACGCGCAACCTGACGCGTACGGCCGCCGTGTTGTTGGTCGACTATTCTTGTGCCTTGCGCTTGGCAACGCCTTTGGCCATTTTGACTTCGATGAAAGAGGGCATCAAAAACGGTATGCTCGTCAAGGGCGGTCGTTATTTGGAAGCCTTGTCCGAAGTCGATACCATCGTCTTTGACAAGACGGGTACGTTGACGCGCTCCAACCCAGAACTTTCCGATGTGGTTTCGCTCGATGCCGAATACAGCGACGACGAACTCTTGAGTTTGGCCGCTTGTTTGGAAGAACACTTCCCGCATCCGGTGTCGCGTGCCGTGGTTGCAGCTGCCGAACAAAAGGGCTTGGATCACTTCAACGAAGAGCACGACGCCGAAATCAAGTATGTGGTGGCGCACGGCATTTGCTCGAGCGTGGACGGCAAGAAGGTCGTCATCGGCTCTCGCCATTTCATTGCTGACGACGAAGGTGTGGATTGCTCGGCAGCCGTGCCTCATGTCGAACGTTTGGCCAAGGAAGGTAAGTCCATTCTTTACATGGCTTGCGGTTCTCGCTTAATCGGCATTTTGGGCATTATCGATCCGCTGCGCGAAGAAGCCGCCGACGTGATCGTTCAGTTGAAAGACCGCGGTATCAAGCGCGTGGTGATGCTCACGGGCGACGATGAAAAGACGGCTGCCGCCGTGGCCGCACGTTTGGGCTTGACCGAGTATCGCGCTCAAGTTCTGCCGACCGACAAGGCCATGTATGTGCAGCAGTTGAAGGATCAGGGTTGCAAGGTCCTGATGATCGGCGACGGCATCAACGACAGCCCGGCATTGTCTGCCGCTGACGTAGGTGCAACGTTGCGCGAAGGCAGCGCCATCGCGCAGGAAGTGGCCGATGTGGTTTTGACGCGCAACAGCTTGAACGAGTTGCCCAAGGCCATCGATTTGGGGCGTGCGACGATGTCGCGTATTCATCAGAACTTCACGGTATCGGTGGGGTTGAATTCCATCTTTATGGGCGGCGGGCTTTTCGGCTTCATTCAGCCGGCGTTGGGTGCCGTACTTCACAATCTGACGACTATCGGCGTTTGCTTGAACGCTATGCGCTCGCCCTTGGATCATCAGTTGCGTATGCACGACGTTGTCGACGGACTCAAATCGGCATTTTTGTCCGAGCCCGAACAGACCAATGCGCTGTTGCCCCACGAAAACGTTGAGGAGGTTGCATAAATGACGCAATGTTCTATCGATCGCTATGTGACAAGTCTTGTCAACGGACGTGCTCGCGTACGCCATCCCGCACTTGTCGGTTTGGACGATGAAACGGTTGAAACCTTAAAGCAAGCCGCGCTCGGCGTGGAAGGCGTTTTGGACGTGGCCGTCAATCCTCGCGTGGGCAGCCTCTTGGTGATTTGGGATCCCGAAGTCGCTACGGTAGAAGACCTGAAGGCCGCTTTGGAGTTCGGTCTTGCCATGCTCGGTATGGACGAAGTCTGCGAAGACGAACCGCAAGAAGCGTGCACGAACGAAAAAACTTGCGCATGCAAGTTGACGACCAAGAGCTTGGAAATGGCGATGACGCCTGTGATTAAGGTTGCAGATGTCGCTTTGGATCAGGCAGCAAAGGTTGTGGCGCCCAACGTCAGGAACGTGCGTCGCGCACGACGCATCACGCAAAATCGCTTGATGTTGGCCGCAGGTACTGCGTCCGTTGCTTCTTTGGCTTTAAAAATGCAGTGGCATGCTGCTTTGGGTTGGGTCTTTGTCGCCTTTATGGCGGCGCACCTTTACCAGCACCGCCGCGTGCTCTAAGAGGAGATTTCTGCGGTGAATGAAAATTCCAAGGGTACGATTGCCGGTATTTTGGGTGCGGGCATCAAAAGTGTGACGCTTTTTATTCTGGTGTGCGCAGCGATTGCGCTTGCCGGGATTGCTCTTGGAATCGTCTTTGCCGCAGGGGCTCTTTTGGTGCTTCTTTTGATTTTTGCTCTGATTGTCAATCCGGGCGAAGTCAAAACGTTGGTGAAAGCCTTGGGAGACAAGATTTCCGACTTTATTTCCCGTCTTGAAGCGCTCGTTGCTTCCATGAAAGAAATCATCGAAGAAATCGGCTCGGTTGCGCGTGCTGCTTCCGGCATGGCATCCGAGGCTCAGCAAGGGCAAACGCAGGCACCGCAGGAAGCTGCTTCGGCCGATGCGCCGGCGCAGGAAATCGAAGCCTCGAGCCAAGACAAGCCGCAAAAACAAGCTTAACGATCGGACTAAAAAAATTTTGAGACGGCAAAGTTCGCGAACAGCAAAAGGCTTTGCCGTTTTTCTTGTCTGGCTGCTCGCCTACAAGCAAATAATTTCGAAATCGACGGGAATCCCTGTATTGACAGGTCTGGCGGCGAGGTTGACCGAATAAAAACGTCGAAAAATCGAACATCGACTGATATACAGATGCCACCGGCATGAAACCGCAAAGAACCCAAGCACAGCAGAGCTTGAGAGCGATTTTGGTGCACTTGAAGTGTCAAAGAAAAACGGCAGAGGACATTTTCGTGTCTCACTGCCGTTTTTTGTTGGATAGACGGGATTAACCGCCGTAAGGCTGCCATTTGCCGCGGTTTTGACGCAGATAGTCTTGTACTTTGTATTCCAAGACTTGTGCCTGACCGTTTTCGCTCACCAGGTGCGTTTGCGGCAGATCCTTCAAGAGTTCCTGCATCGGTACGGCACCCGAAGTCTTCGAGAAGAAGTTTGTGTCGATCACGCGGCCGATCAAGGTACTCATGGCCAAATAACTGGTGTGATCCGGCACATGCATCTGCCCCTTGGGCAGATCCTTGAGCCCGAAGAACTTCACCAAGACCGGCACTTGCGTAATGCGCGTACTGGGAATATCGCGCAGGCGCGGTGCTTGGACACGATCGCCTCGGACGGCGGCACCGTGCTCGGGAACCACCACCAACATCACCTTGCGGTTGGTGCGCTCCAACTCGTTCATGAAGGTGTTGAGATTGTCCAAGAACGTCTTGGCACGGGGCTCAAAGGCTTCCCAACGACTGTGGCGCGGCAAACGGTTGCCGTCGTGCAGCGCAATAAAGTTCATCAGCGACACCGAGCGCTTGTCCTTGGCGCGCGTCACCACGCGTTGCCAGTGGCGCAAAACCGAGAGTGTGTCGGCGATTTCTTCATTGTTAAAGGACATGTACTTCAGGGGATACTGACGACGCTCAAACGGCGCCGTCAAACCGGCCTGCGTTCTCAAGTTGTTGAGATAGTTGTCGTACATGCCGCTGTGATCCATGAACAGATGTTGCTTAAAGCCCAAAGTATCCAAGCGGTTCATGATTTCGCAATCGGGACGACGGCTGTCGTAAAGCCCATCGTGAGAGGGCTGACCGCATGCGCCTTTGAGTAAGCGCAATGTGGCCGGTCCCGAATAGCTCGTTGCCGAATTGAATGCGTCGAAACGAATGTTAAAGCGCGACAATGCACGGTGATTTTGAAGGTTGGCCGCTTCCAAATCGTCGTTGGAGAGCGAACAGACATTCATGATTACGATATCAAACGGTGTGTCTTTTTCCGAGATGCCGCTCGGAAGCTGCGCCATGCGATCTTTTTCGTACGCCAAGAACGTCTTGTACCAATTTTCGACTTCTTCCTCTGTGACCGTCTGACCGTTCGCGGCAGGCATCGTCTCGACGGGTTGCGCCATCATGGCTGCCATATCCGTCGGTGCTTGTGCGGTGACAAGCGGTACTGCGGTACGCGTCGGAGCCGAAATGAACAGGGGCTGAACAAAGAGGAATATGAGCCAGCACCCCGTGACGGCCGAAATGCGCACAAAGTCACGCAAGACGTAGTAAGCAAGAACGATGCCCACGCCTGCGGCAACCATTTTGGGATTGACAAAGTCCCAAGCCAGTTCCACGACGTAGTTCACCGAAAAGCCGGCAATGCCAGAGGTATTGGCCAGAATGCTTTGCGGCCCCGGCAGCCAACTTTCGGACCAGGCAAGCGAAACGGCCAAACCGACGGCAACAAGTTGTCTGAAGACGTTGATCCATTTGCCTGCGATGGGAAAGAGCACAAAGAGAAAGAGCAGGGCATTGAGTCCCAAATCCAAGCGCAAATAGCCCGTGGCGGCCAAAAGGAACTTGCAGATAAAGTAAACGTTCCAAAGCCCCAAGCCGAAATAGGGCTTTATGGCCGCGTGCTTAAGCGTATTGAAAGCATCGGTCACGGCAGGGCTCCTTGATCGACAGCGGTTTCAGGCGCAGGATTCTTTGCTGCTGCAGGCTCGGTCGCAGCGGGTTCCGACTGCGGCTGAGTTTGAGCTTCTTCGGGCTGAGTTTCTGTCGGCGCCGAGGGCTTTTGTTGTTCGACAACAGGCGTTACGGGGGCACCGGGTTTTTCGGCTTCGGGTTTCACGGCTGTTTTAACGGGTGTAGCCGCATACCGAAACGCCGCGCGAGACACTTGCAGGAAACCGTCGGCATCAAAGCGGTAAAGTCCCTGGTCGAACCCTGCACCGTAGAGCATCAGTACGTTGCGATAGTAGTTTTCGCCGATGATCGGTTCGTTGGCAATGAGCGTGCGAATCCATGCGGCGGTTTTGCTCTTTTGAATCATGGGCAAAACGCAGGCGGCAAAACCGGCATTGCCCGCACGGTTACCCTGACCGGTGACGATATTGACCTTTTCGGGCGGCAAATTGGCTGCCAAAGTCAGCTTTGCCATCGGCGCAAAGCGCTCGTTCAAAATATCGTATGCAGGATCTTTGGGCGAGAGCATGCCCGTCCACATATAGACGCGAATGGCGTTGTAGCTGCCAAGCGTATAGTCGTCGCCTTGGGGCGCAACCATCTTGCCCGCGGCATCGAACTTGACCCAGTCGGGAGAAAAACCGGCCGGAGCCGAGCGCACCAAGGCGCGCAACGTTCCTTCGGTCACGTCTTTCCAGTAAGGATCTTCAACAGACAGTCGACGCAAAATGAAGACGGGGTAGTAGCTCGGATTTAAAGTCACGACACCGTCGTGATCAAAGCCTTTTTCGCCCGGCAAAAGCACCTTGCCCAAGTTGGGAACTTCACGCACGTCGCGCTTTAAAAGTTGCATCATGGCGTGCGCTTTTTGGGTATAGCGCGGCTCGTTCCAAAGACGGCCTGCTTCCAAAAGGTTGTAGGCAATCCATAAATCCGAGTCGGTGGCGTTATTGGTGTCGATCGTCGACCAATTGCCGCCGTTCTTGCCCCAGAGCCAGCTTGGCAGACGCTTGGAGATGTCGCCTTGCGAAAGGTTCTTTTCGGTCCACTCCAAAAGGCGATCAAAACTTGCTCGATCGTCTGCCACCAAAGCAAAGAACATGGCGTAAGACTGTCCTTCGCTGGTGGTGACGCTTCTGTTGTCGGAATGATCGATTACGCGAAACGATGCGTCGACATTGCTGGCTTTGAAGTTTTCCCACATCGACCAAGATTGCGCAGCTGCGCCCGTTGCAATGACACTCATCAAAGACGCGATCATCCAGTTTTTCAAACGATTCGATTTCATAAAAATTTTTAACTCAACAATATTCACGTCTTAGGCGTTGGTGCCGCGCTGACCGATCCAACGACGCATGTAAAAGAAGATACCGGCACCGACTGTCACGGCTGCCAACAAGGCAAAGAACACCAAAAGGAACGGACGATCCGCAAGGCTTAACCAAACGCGTTCAAACCAGGGGAGACTGCCCACCGTATAGGTTTTTTTCGGTGCAAAGCCCGTGATGTTGTCTTCGCTTAAAAAGACCGTTCCGCCCTTTGCAGTTGCCAAATCGGAAGGATTTGCCAAGCGCGTGTTGATCAAGTGAGCACCCTGATCGCCTTCGGACAAAAGAGCCACGGCCGTACGTGCGCTGTCAACGGGATTGGGCACCGAAACGATGGCGGCAAAGCCTGCGGATAAAAATTCGGTTTCGGGGACCGCTTTGGTTTGCGTTTGAGCGGCTTTTTCGGGCTCGGCCGTTTCAAGCCAAGAAGAGACGTTGTCGTTTAACTGCCCGGCCGTCTCTTGGTTGATTTGCGTGATGCCGGCGGGCAAGTCGCCCACAATCAAAAGATCTTTGTCACGCAATCCGGCGGCGGCCTTGCGATTGACAACCGTTACGTGCGTGGGAGCCATACCCGTAATGGCGCCCAAACGCCCCACGCTGTTGAGCATCGTGGTCAACTGATGCGCCGGTGCATGCGAGTCGACCACCACGGCCGTTTGCGACAAATCGGCGTATTGGCTGAAGGGGAAGCCGCCTTGCGTGAAAAGACCGATTTCGGGCAACGTGGCATAGTGATAAAAGCCCTTGAATTGCAACATCGAAGAGGGCTCGATCTGAATTTGGTGCGTCGACAACGTGGCTGCACGGCAGTTTTCAGGCGTGCCTTCTCGGGCGGCGGCCTGATAGGCGGCTTCAAAGCCCAAGTCGTTGGTAAAGCTCAAACCGTCGCGAGCGCTCGTGAACGGCGTGATGCTGCCGGGTTGTACCGGAAGCTTAAAGTGCTTGACGCCGCGACCGGTCTCGGACGAGAGATTTTCGCTATCGGCCAAAAAGCCGTTGACAGTCGTGCGCAGTTGTGCGGCTTGTCCGACTTCGGGTTTGCTGTAGCGATAAAGCAAATCGACGGAGGCTTCCGAGCCCTTGGTGGCAAACAAATCGGGGGCCAAGCGCATGGTGACGTGCACGGGGCTGACGGATTTGCCGCGAGCGGTGAGTTGCTCCGGATACTGCATCAGAGCGCTCAAGGGAACGGCTTCGTCGATGTTGATCCAGTTGGGGGCGGTGTAAGCCGCCTGAGCCGCCTGAAGCTTGAAGTCCTTGATGTCGGTCTTGGGCCCCATGAAGATTTGGCCTCGGACCGTCAATGCGCGCGCAGCCGTCAAAACGTCTTCATCGGTTTTGCCACCCACTACGAGCATCTTTTGGAAAAGAGACTCGGGGGCATCGACCATCACCAGTTGAGGTCCTTCAAAGGAGGGTAGAGACTTCAGAAAGTCAGGGCGATTGTCGTTGGTGGCCAACACGACAAAGTGGTTGCGAGCGGGGATTTCGTCGGTATAGACTGGGAAATTGGCACCGCGCCAGCCGGAGATGCTGCCGAAGTAGCCGGCCAAAACGGCAGCTGCCGTTTTTTGCGTGTCGTTTGCGCCGGAGGACAAAACAAAGGGAACGGTCGCAGGCGTATTCACCGACGTATCCACAAAGGGTTTGGGCAGTTGCGAGAGGTCGTTCCCCAAACGCAGCAACTGTTTTTCGACGGACAGCGTACTCGTGGGGCCGATATCGAGCCAAACGGCGGAACTGGCTTCGTTTTCACACACCAGGCGGTAGTGGCCGACCAATTCGACGGAAATCTGATTTTGGTTTTTCAGTGCTTTGGCATTGATCGGAATCGATAGATGAGAAGGCTTGCCGATCGAATCTTTATCGAGCGCATTGGTCGATTGCAATTCGCCGTTTAAATACACGTTGATTTGGCTTGTGCCGGGCATAAGCGACGGCGAGGGCGTGTAGTCGAGTTCGAGCGTCACGCGGCTGAACATTTCATCGCTTTTGACACCCAAGTCGAAATACTGCACGGGGTTGGCACCGGTGAGTTTAATGGCTGTCGTTTTGCCGCCCGGAACCAGACTCATGAGGTTGACGGCGTCGTTGGTGACGGCAATGACGTCGGTACGCCATTGTGCGCTCGGACTCGTTTGGGCGTGAGCGTTTTGCGCAATTGTCCATCCGAGTGCAATGGCAAGCGCGGCCGTTGTCAAACGAGTCATAGCGTTCGTGCGTTTTTCAGTGTATGTCAAAGCAGTGGTTTTCATAGCGGTTAAATGATTTCTTTGGAATGGGTGACGGGGACGCGGGGCAAAAGCGACAGAGCGCCGCGAACGGCACGACCAGCATAGCCCGGAAGATATTTGACCAGGCTCTTATAGCCGTAAACGGCAAAGCCTGCAAGACGCATAAAGCCTGTGACAAAGCGCTCGTCAACTTTGCCCTCGGGTGCAATGGCCCACATGCCTTCGCGCGCAAATGTGCAACGATTAAAGGCGATTTCTTCTTGACTGTCGGCAAAGACGAGCTGCGCTTCCAAGCAGTCGTTTTCAAGGCCGAGGACCGTTGATTTAAAGCGGTACGTTTGACCGCGCGTTGTCATGGAAACGAAGATGTCATCTTCGGCATTGATTCGCTCAAAGCCTTCGGTCATACGAATGCGTACGTCGGTTTGCGAATATTCCTGCAGTTGCGCTGGTAAAACGGTACCATCGGATAACGTCAATTCGACGGGAGTTTTAAGGGTAATGCGCGGCAAGCGGTGTTTCTGGACTTCTTCGACAGCGACGGCAAAAGCTGCGCCCAACACCATCAGGTTGTAGACGATCCAGCCGATGTTAATGATCAAAGTCGACACCTGACTGTCGGCGGCCGTAGCCGCTTTGTAAATACCGACGGCAAGACCGGCGAGATTCAAAGCAATCAAAACGAGAATGGGTTTGGAAATCGACCAGTCGACGTATTTGTTGTCAATCGTCATACCCTTGGCCGTGACGTTGAATTTTCCCTTGTGCGGGAAGATCAGCGCGACGGTGGTGGGCAACAGAATGTACCAAGACAGAACTGCTTCATAAACGCCGCTTAAAAACGGATAGCGATAGCCTCTTTGCAAAATCTGATTGGTGATGGCCGCATGCACCATGTGCGGAATCACATAGGCAAAGATGGCCGCCGCCGTGGCATAGATCACATAGATGTCGGCAAACATGTATGGCAAAGGCGCCACCAGGAAGATCAAACGCGGCAACCCGTGCAAAAAGTGCACCATGGCATTGAAAAAACACAGGCGTTGCGCCAGACTCAAGCCCTTTCCTATGAGGGGATTGTCGAGTCTGAAGATTTGAATCATGCCGCGCGCCCAGCGGATGCGCTGTCCGATGTGTGCCGACAACGACTCGGTCGAAAGGCCCGATGCCAAGGGGCGCGAAATAAAGGCTGACTTCCAACCCAAGCGATTGAGTTTTAAAGACGTGTGGGCGTCCTCGGTCACGGTTTCAACCGCAATGCCGCCGATTTGCATCAAGGCCGAGCGGCGCATCACGGCGCTTGAGCCGCAAAACATCACGGCGTTCCATGTGTCGTTACCCTTTTGAATGAAGTCGTGGAAAAGCGAGTTTTCAATGGGCATCGCCTTTTCCAAATGCAGATTCTTTTCGAAGGGATCAGGTGAGTAGAAGTGGTGCGGCGTTTGAACGAGTGCAATCTTTTTGTCGGCGACAAGCCAGCCGACGGTCGAAGTCAAAAAGTCGCACGACGGCACGTGGTCGCAGTCGAAAATTACAATGAATTCGCCCGAGGTCAAGCCCAGTGCATGGTTGATGTTGCCGGCCTTGGCATGGTTGTGTTCGATGCGCTTGATGTAGTTGACGCCCACCGATTGCGCAAACACGGCAAAAGCGTCGCGCGAGCCGTCGTCCAATAAATGCACGCGCAGCTTGTCTTGCGGCCAATCGAGATTTAAGGCGGCAAAAACCGTGGGTTTGATGACTTCCAAGGATTCGTTATAGGTCGGAATGAAAATATCGACCGTCGGCCACGTGTTGCGATCGGCCGGCAACGGTGCCGGTTTGCGATCCAACACCCAGCACACCTGAAAGTAGCCCAGAACCATCACGATGAAGGCGTAGATTTCGGCTGCCAAAAGCATCAAGGCCAAAAAGAGCTCGATGCCCGAGTCCGGTCGAATAGTCGAAGTGCAGCGCCACCACAGGTAGCGCCCCGAGACCGTCACCGAAATCACAAAAAGCACCATCAGGGTGATGCGGGCTTTGATGTGGGTAAAGACCCAGGCCGAGAACAAAACGATGGATAAAAAGATCACCTGGCCTCGTATGTCAAAGGGTTGCGTGATGCACAAAAGTGCCAGAGCGCCTGCAATGACCAAGGCCAAACGAATCAGAAGCGTTTGGAATTTGTTGGAAACGACGCGATCGGTGAGGCGTTGAGCCGTTTCATAGCTTTGAGAACCGATACCCGACAAAAAACGCGTGCCTACCGAGCCGATTGCTTCGCCCGTTTTTTCCAGTCCGTGCAAAATCGAGCGGATCAGGCGGCTGACCGGGTTGCGGCGCAGAAAGCGCGAGCGATCGAAAACAAGGATAAACGCCAAAAAAATGCTCTGAAGCACAATGCGAATCAAGTCGGCTAAGCCCAAACGCTCAAAATTTACATGCGGGTAGTAAAGTGACTTGTTGCTGCGCACTTGTCTCCAAAATCTGCTCTCCAACGGCAAAAAGAGCCAGGAAAGGCTTAGGGCCGCACCGTTGAGAATGAGGGTTCCGATTCCGGCACCGGCGTCGGCCCAGCGACTGAGCATGCGAACGAGATAAGTGCGGAATTGTCGGATGAGAAAGATCAGCATAATGGGCAAAAAGAGTGAGGCGCGATTGCCGAGCACCTCTTTGCAAACGGCAAAATCGACTGAATATTTCAGCGGTATTCCAAGACCTCAAGATTATACGAACGGAGTAGGGCGTATGCCTTACAAAATGTAAATATTTGCGCCGATTTGTTCTGTCAAAATGTAAAAAAAGCAGAGCCGAAACCGACTCTGCCCGAAAATGTTTCTCAACCAAGACAATCTTGGGTTACTTCGCTTGAAGCGAGCGCAATTTTTGCTTGAGATTGGGGCCCAATTGTTCAAGGGCGTCCAGAGTCATAAAGATGGAATTTCGGCCGCGCAATGATAAATCGCGAAAACGGCGCAGCAACTCGCTTTCTTCCTGAACCGGACGATAACGCGTATCGGTGATGATGTACATCACGTCAAAGCCGCAGGAGTGCAGTTTGGTCATGCAAAAGAGTCCGGGTTCGGTCTCGGCATTTTCGTAATCGAGATATTGCTCCAAGGTCACGCCCAAAAGCTGCGCGATCTGAAGCGGCTGATAGCCTAAGCGTTCGCGTTCCGAACGCAATCTCTCGCCGATTGCTTTGCGGGTTTTTGTGGAGGTCAGGGCCATAAAATTACCGTTGTATCTGTGCTAATACAAATGAAAGTTTTGGCAGTATAGCGGCAAAAATCCGCTCGAAACGCAAAATCAACCGTACGGATGATAGGGTAAATTCGCTTTTTTGTAACAAAAGAAAACCGCAAAAGTCATCAAACTTCTGCGGTTTCAAAAGTTTTAAGGTACCGACTTAGCGATAGCGAAGTCGGTACCTTTCGGCCACAAGGCAAATTAGGCCTTGGGTTCGTTACGCAAACGGATGTGCAGTTCGCGCAACTGCTTTTCGTCGACCATAGACGGTGCGCCCGTGAGCAAGCACTGAGCGCGCTGCGTCTTCGGGAAGGCGATCACGTCGCGAATGGACGGGGCACCCGTCATCATCGTGACGATACGATCCAAACCGAAGGCGATGCCGCCGTGGGGCGGTGCGCCGTACTGCAAAGCGTCAAGCAAGAAGCCGAACTTCACGCGGGCTTCTTCCGGACCGATCTTCAAGGCTTCGAAAACCTTGCTCTGAACGTCGGCACGGTGGATACGAACGGAGCCGCCGCCGATTTCCCAGCCGTTGAGAACCATATCGTAGGCCTTGGCGTAGCAGTTTTCCGGATCGGTCGTGAGCAAATCGACGCAGTCGTCGTGCGGAGACGTGAACGGGTGGTGGCAAGCCATCCAGCGATCTTCTTCTTCGGAGTATTCGAACATCGGGAAGTCGACGACCCAAAGCGGACGCCAGCCTTCTTCAAACAGACCGTTCTTCTTGCCGAATTCGCTGTGACCGATACGCAGACGCAAAGCACCGAGGCTATCGTAGACAACCTTGGCCTTGTCTGCACCGAAGAAGACGATATCGCCCGTTTCGGCACCGGTGACTTCCAGAATCTGAGCGAGGATTTCGTCGGACAAGTTCTTCACGATCGGGCTTTGCAAGCCTTCGCGACCGGCAGCCTTGTCGTTGACCTTGATGTAGGCCAAGCCCTTGGCGCCGTAAATCTTCACAAATTCCGTGTAGCCGTCGATTTCGGAACGCGGCATGGCGCAAGCGCCCGGAACACGCAAGGCGACAACCTTGCCGTTGTGCAGATCCTTAACGGAGTTAAAGACCTTGAAGTCGCTGTTGACAACGATGTCGGTCACTTCGGTCAAGGTGAGCTTGACGCGAAGATCGGGCTTGTCGGAGCCATACAAAGCCATGGCCTGGCTGTAGGGCATGACGGGGAACTTGGCGCCTTCGGCCACCAAATCCACATCCAAGCACTTCTTAAAGACCGAGCGAATCAGGTTCTCCATGATGTCGCGAATTTCGAATTCGTTCAAGAACGACGTTTCGATATCGACCTGGGTGAATTCGGGCTGACGGTCGGCACGCAAGTCTTCGTCGCGGAAGCATTTGACGATCTGATAGTAGCGATCGAAACCGGCCACCATCAACAGCTGCTTAAAAAGCTGGGGCGACTGCGGCAGAGCAAAGAAGTGACCGTCCTGGGTGCGAGAGGGCACCAAGTAGTCGCGAGCGCCTTCGGGCGTGGACTTTGTCAGGAAAGGCGTTTCGACGTCGATAAAGCCGTGTTCGTCCAAGTAGTGACGGAAAGCTTGAGTGACCTTAAAGCGCAGCTTGAGGTTCTTTTGCATCTGTTCGCGACGCAAATCCAAAACGCGATAGGTCAAGCGAGCCGATTCGCTCACTGTGTCATCGTCCAACTGGAAGGGCGGCGGCAAGGAGGGGTTGACGATTTCCAAGTCATGGCACAGCACTTCGATGCCGCCGGAAATCAAATTGGCATTCTTGGTGCCTTCGGGACGAGCGCGCACAACGCCCTCGACCTTCAAGCAGAATTCGTTGCGCACCTTGTCGGCCGTTTCGAACACAGCCGGACGGTCGGGGTCGCAGACCACCTGCACGAGGCCTTCGCGGTCGCGCATATCGATAAAGATCACGCCGCCGTGGTCGCGACGACGATGAGCCCACCCATAAAGGGTGACAGTCTGGCCGATGTACTTTTCATCGACCAAGCCACAGTAAACGGTACGCATGGGTACTCCGTATGTTTTCGTATGACACATCGGTTTGCGATATCTTTTTTCTCAAAAGACGGCACGCACCGACAATAAAAAATTCAAGACACATTAGTTTAGCGCCTTGCCCTCGTTTTTGTCCGATTTTTGGCAGAAGTTTTGCCTTTTCTAACGATTTGTGGGGTTTTTGTCGTACGAAATATGCGGGGCAAAGTGGTTACCGTCTTTTGCAAAAGGCGATTTTGCTTCGGCAAGCCGATACAATTGGGCTCAATTGCACGTCCGAAAATATTTTTTCGGGCGCAAACGCATTTTTTGAGGAGAACAAAAACAATGCAGTTGGATCGCTCGATTTTCAAGGCTTATGACATTCGCGGTATCGTCGGAGAAACGCTCACCGAAGATGTGGCACGTGCCGTCGGCGAGGTGTTGGGCACGTGGGCGGCCGAAAAAGGCATTGCTTCGATGTGCGTGGGCCGCGACGGCCGTTTGTCGGGACCGGCGCTTTCTCAGGCTTTGATCGAAGGGATTGTGAGTGCCGGGGTTGACGTCAAAGACATCGGTATGGTGCCCACACCCGTTTTGTACTTTGCGACGAAATATTTTGACAACGGTTCGGGCGTAGCCGTGACGGGCTCGCACAATCCGAGCGAATACAACGGCTTGAAGATGATGTTGGGTGGCTTGACGCTTTTCGGCGAAACGATTGCGGGCATTGCCGATGCGATCGAAACGGGTAAGGTTGTCAAAGCGCAAGTGCCGGGCACGGTGGAAAAAGTCGACGTGCTGCCGGCTTACCTTGAAAAAATCACGTCCGACGTCAAACTTGCCCGCGGCATGAAGGTCGCTGTCGATTGCGGCAACGGTGTCACGGGACCGACGGCTGCACGACTCTTCAAAGGGTTGGGTGCCGAGGTCGACGAGCTTTATTTCGAGATCGACGGCAACTTCCCCAACCATCATCCCGATCCGAGCAAGCCCGCCAACTTGGCCGATTTGATCGAGTGCGTCAAGACGACCGACGCAGAATTGGGACTGGCCTTTGACGGCGACGGGGATCGATTGGGTGTGGTCACCAAAGCCGGCAACATCATCTATCCCGACCGTCAGATGATGCTTTTTGCGGCCGATATTCTGGAAAAAAATCCCGGCAGTCAAATTATCTACGACGTCAAGTGCACGCGTGCCTTGGTGCCTTGGATTCGCGAGCACGGCGGCGTGCCCACGATCAGCGCCACGGGCCACTCGTTGGTCAAAGCCCGCCTGCGCGAAACGAGTGCACCTTTTGCCGGAGAAATGAGCGGACACCTCTTTTTTAACGACGGCCGTTGGCCAGGCTTTGACGACGGTCTTTATGCGGGCGCCCGCTTGTTGGAAATCGTCAGCCGCAGCAACAACCCTTCGGAAGTGCTCGACAGCTTGCCCACGGCGGTCAATACGCCCGAGTTGCAGATTCAGATGAAAGAGGGCGAAAACAAGCGCTTTGTGGAAAAGATTCGTCAGGCGGCTAAGTTTAACGACGCCGAAGACGTGATTTTGATCGACGGTCTGCGTGTGGAATTTAAAGACGGCTTTGCACTGGCGCGCTCCTCCAACACCACGCCCGTGGTGGTGTTGCGTATTGAAGGCGACACCCCCGAAGCCTTGGAGCGCATCAAGACGCGCTTCGGCGAATTCTTAAAGAGCGTGGATCCGACGCTGGAACTGCCGTTCTAACCGGATACGCATGGCAAAACAAACGGCCGCCGATTCTTCAACGATTCGGCGGCCGAAGTATTTTTGGCAACGGGCGGTATTACAGAGGCGTACCCAAAGCAAAGATCGAGCCGTTGGCGGTATTTTCAAAGAACTTGCCTGCGACAAAGGTTGTGACGTGTTTGGTCACCGTCATTTCCGGCCAGCCGCCGAAAGTTGCGCCCAGTCCCAAGATCACGGCTAATCCCGTCGGTGTCACGGCTTCGCCGCAACCCGTATAGGGGCGCACGGCAACGCCGTCCATCATGGCCAAGGTGGCGGGTGCCGGATTGGGAACAAGACCGTGGGCGCATTTGACGACACCGTCTCCCATCGGAACGGGAGAGACCACAAACTGTGCGGGATTCATGGCGGCAAAAAGTTCGGCAATGAGCCCGACGGCCAAAATATTGCTCATGCGACCGACTTCGTGGAAATGTACTTTGTCGACGGTAACGCCGTGCACGCGTGCTTCGGCTGCCGAGACCGTTTGCCAAATTTGCTTGGCCAGACCGAGAGCGTTTTCCGACAAATTGCTCTTGGCGTAAATCGCTTCAATGTCTGCCGGCGTGCGATGCGCGTGTTCGTGCGGCGTTTCAAAGCGACAGGTGTAGCCGGCAATGTGCTGCACGGATGTCGCCTCAAAAAAGAGTTTGGCGGCAGTGCCCGGAAATTTGGACTCGAGCAATTCTTGGGCCGTCATGAATTTTGTGGCGCCCGTGATGGCCAAGAGACCGGCTAAAAAACTGTCGGCATTGAGCCCTGCGTGAATTCTCACGGTCAGAATCGGTCGATCGGTCACATTAGGCATAAGTCGGGTCCTTAAAAATGGCACGCAAAACACGTGCGGCGGCGCAGGCTGCGCCATATCCGTTGTCGATATTCATCACAGAAACGCCCGGTGCGCAAGAAGCGAGCATGGAGCTTAGGGCTGTCATGCCGTGCTGGGCAACACCGTAGCCCACCGAAGTCGGCACGGCAAAAATGGGTTTATCCGTCAAGCCGCCGAGAACGCTGGCTAGGGCAGCATCGAGTCCCGCAATCACCACTACGCAATCGGCTTTGTTGATGTCTTCGATCGCAGCTTGGATACGCCAGAGCCCCGCCACGCCGCAATCTTCGAAGCGCTCGGCCGTCCAGCCCAAGTATTCCAAAGTGCGGGAGACTTCTCTGGCAACGGCACCGTCGGCGGTGCCGGCGCTCACGACTGCCACTTTACCTGCCGGGTGTGCCGGCATTTTGGCGTTAAAGGCCGTACGGCTTACCGGGTCGTAATCGTAGGCGTTTCTGAGCGATTCGGGTAAGGCGTTGAAGATCTCATCGGCCAAACGCGTAAAAAGAATCGGATGACTCTTGTCGGCGGCAAATCGTTCCAAGAGCGTATGGAGCGCGCGCAACGGTTTGCCTTCGCAAAACACGGCTTCGGGCAGACCGATACGGCGATCGCGCTCGGTGTCGAATCGAATGCAAGGAGTAGTGGTGCTCATAACAAAAAGAGGCTTGAAAGTTATTCTTCGCAAAAGAGTAGCATGCATAGGAAAAAGTGCTCGGCCAAATCGGTCGATTTGAGACAATTCGGCAGACTCCTGCGAGAAATAAGCCGCAAAAACGGCAAAAGCATCGCGGCTTTTTGCGCATTTTTTGCGGCTTATCGGCCTTGAAAACCGTAAAGGCTCAAAGATCGGCGCAAGGGCGATTACTCTTCAACACGAGGAACCGTGAGGCTGCCCTCGGGCATGAGAATAATGTCGGGATTGTCGCCCACATACTGTTTGGCGATTTCCAAAGCTTCTGCAACGGTGTCGACTGCACCCTTAAAGTGCATGGTGGCAGCCAATTCTCGATCCAAAGACGTCACCAAAATGTAGCGCGCATGCGATTGCGGGCGCGAAACGGCAAAGGCCTTGTTGGCGCCGATGCGGAAGTTGTTTTCAAGTTCGGCCTTGATTTCTTCGGCAGTCTTCAAACGCTTGAAAGTTTCTTCGAGAACCTTGGAACCCGAACCTTCTTCGCAGTCGGCCAACAAAATCACCACACCGTCTTTGCGCACGGCGCACATGGTGTTGTCCATCGTCTTTTGCATTTGATAGACGTTGATGTCTTTCGGAAATCCCCCGCAGGAAGCGATCACCAAATCGGCTTTTTTTGGTATGACGCAACCGTAGACGCGATCGACGAACTTGCAGGCTTCTTGATGCGCGGTAATGTAGTTGCCGGCAAACATACGCAAGAACTGGTGGTGGGCGTTTAAAACGGCGTTAAACAAAAAGAGCGAACGCCCCTTGGCAAAAAGCGCCACGCCTTCCATCTGATCTTCATAGCAGGGATTGCCGATCGTGCGGCCCAAAGCGGCATTGTCATCCAACATCCAGCTGTGGTTTTTGCGCACCGTTTCCATCGCGGCGCACCCCGGCAAAATGGCTTTGCGACCGCCGCCGTAGCCCGAGAAGTAGTGGTGTACGATCGAGCCGGTCATGATGACGTGGTCTACGTGGCACAAGTGCTTGTTGATCCACACGGGCGTGCCGCGGCTCGTATCGCCGAAGTATTCGAAATCTTCGGCAACCGTACAGGTGGAGTTAAAGGTCTTCAGGCGACGGGCGACGTCTTCGCCTACGGCTTCGGCGATTTCTTCTTGGGTCATGTCACGGTGCGTGCCCAGAGCAAAGACAATGCTCATATCTTCGTCTTTGACGCCCAAACGATTCATTTCTTCGACCAACACCGGCATGAAGTCGTAGCTGTTGGCAACGCGCGTCGGGTCGTTGCAGATGAAGGCGACGGTGTCGCCCGGTTTGACGATCTTTTCGATCGACTCACATCCGATCGGGTTGCGAATCGCATCCAAAACACCCTGACGAATGTCGGTCATGGGCGGGAAGTCTTCGGTGCGAACTTCCTTGATGACTTTGTCGTTGTCGATCGTGAATTCTTTTTCACCGCGACCGTAGGCAAAGGAATAGGTCTGAAGCGTCATTTTTATTTCTCTCCCAAATGTGGTTTCGGCACCCTCGTCGTTTGCTACGCTTGAGGTTGCCGAGAAGTTCTCCCGAATTATAGGTAGTCTTTGGAAGTAGGTGACAGTACGAAGAGTAGGCGCGATTCGGGCTCTGTTTTGTGTCAAAGTCCTACGGGAATTTACGTTAGGCCGGGACAATGGAAAACAAAAAAGCGACCGAAACCGAAGTTTCGATCGCTCTTGAATGTACCTCTAAAAGGGTATTATTTCGTCAAACGGCAAATGTTTTGAGATATTCGCTCAACGTTTGTGCACTCAATTGTCCGGGAGCCGAAGCTTTTGCGAGGCTCGCAAAGGTCGCGCAGGAGCCGTAAAGACTTCCCAAGATGCGAGTGGCTTGGCCGGCCGCTCCCATACTCATGGATAAAATCGGAACTTCATAGGTGCGGCGTGCCAAAAGGGTTGCCTGCATGAGAGTCAAAACGTCTTCGGGCGTCGTCGGCATGAGCGCAATTTTTAAAACGTCGGCACCGCAGGCGGCCATTTTTTCAAACTTGTCCATGATCGTGTCGATCGCGGGTGTCAATTCGAAGTTGTGATAACTCATCACCACCGTCGTATCGGTTTTGTGTGCCGCTTCGACGATAGGCGCGACATCGCCACGCTCTAACTCAATGTCCATGGCATCGAAAAGCCCGATTTTGGCGATGTAGTCGACGGTTTCGAGGTACTTTTCATCGTCGCCCGTAAAAAGCCCGCCTTCGCGATCGGTTCGCAACGTCCAAAGCACAGGCTTGGCCGTATTGCCCTGAAGCGCGGCGCCCGCGGAGATAAGGGTTGCGTGAGTGAGCGTTTGGAAATAGTCGGCACGCCACTCGAAGATATCGACGGGAGCGGCGGCAAACTTGTCGGCCTCATCCAAAAGTTCTTCCGTGTCGGCAGGCATCAAACTTGCCAACACTTTTGTCGGACTAGGACCTAAAACCACTGAGCCGACGGTAGCCGGTCTAAGAGGATCGGGTAAAGGTGTGAACATAAAACGTTTTTGCGAAGGAAATGAAAAAACTTTGAAAAATATTTTCGACACTCTAACGGAAAAAACGGCTTTTGGATCGGATAACGCGCACAAGTCTTGCCCAAAACCCAATTGACTAGGCAGTTTCGCCGAATCGCTTCTCGACAAGGATCGGTACGATAGTAAGCTCAGGGAGTGGGTTGAGATTTTTCGACTCCAATCAAACAAAAACAATTATGGGAGTTCGTGAGATGACCGGTTTAGGGATCATGCTCATTGCAATCGTTGTCCTTTTGATCGGCTACTTCGGCTATGCCAAGTGGCTGGAAAAGTGCTGGGGGATCGACCCCAATCGCCCGACCCCGGCGATGAGCGGCAAGGGGGGAGACTATGCGCCAGCTTCGCGCTGGACGGTGTTTGCGCACCAATTTACCTCGATTACGGGCGCAGGTCCCGTCACCGGCCCCATTATCGCCGCTATGTTCGGTTGGCTTCCGGCCTTGCTCTGGATGTTGATCGGGGGCGTCTTTTTCGGTGCCGTGCAAGACTTTACGGCTTTGTACGCTTCAGTGAAAAACGGCGGCAAGTCCATCGGCATGATCATCGAAGATTATGTGGGGCGCACGGGACGTCAGCTCTTTTTGCTTTTCTGCTGGCTCTTTACTTTGTTGGTGATTGCCGCATTTTGCGATATGGTGGCCAATACCTTTAACGGTTTCGGCAAGTCGGGCGAATTGTTGATGCCCAATGCGGCGGCCGCTTCGATTTCGCTTTTGTACATGTTTGTGGCCGTGCTCTTCGGTCTGTACTTAAAGTACGTCAAACCGTCTTCGGGCGTGCAGTTGGCTGTGGGCATCGTTTTGATGGTTTTGATGCTGGCCGTGGGCATTCAGTTTCCGGTTTATGCCGATGCACTGACCTGGCGCTATGTGGTCTTTGCCTATTTGTTTGCCGCCTCCGTCATGCCTATGTGGCTTTTGAAGCAACCGCGCGACTATCTTTCGATGTTCTTGTTGATCGGCATGATTTTGGGTGCGGCCGTCGGCGTTTGCATCCAGAATCCTGACATCAATATGCCGGCCTTTACGGGCTTTACCGTGAAGAATTTGGATTTGTTCCCGATTCTGTTTGTGACGATCGCTTGCGGCGCCGTTTCGGGGTTCCACTCTTTGGTGAGCTCGGGCACGTCCTCCAAGATGATTTCCAATGAAAAGGACATGCGTTTGGTGGGCTACGGTTCCATGTGCGTTGAAGTCGTTTTGGGCGTGGTGGCTTTGATCGTGGTATGTTCCGCCGCACAAGGCGGCGTGTTGCCCGCGGGGACGCCTTTCCAAACCTTTTCCAACTCGGTGGCGTCGTTTTTGACCGAAATCTTCGGCATTCCGCAAAATATCTCGGCTTGCATCCTGAC
>ERZ1035006.839-NODE-839-length-22674-cov-11.388435_pt1 | contig 22674 bp, 18 predicted proteins | sample MGYA00520694_ERZ1035006 | MGnify/ENA primary metagenome ERZ1035006 (study PRJEB33766, sample SAMN09781746) | gut metagenome | biome: gut microbiome | host: Homo sapiens | place: Madagascar | study: EMG produced TPA metagenomics assembly of the PRJNA485056 data... | reverse complement strand
CTCCTGAATATTCTGTTTCCGAAGATTTTAGCGAGAGCACTGCACCTGAATATGGCAACGAAGCTACTGAAAGTACCACTTCAAAATCGTCAAACGCCACAAAGAAGCCTATGTCCGGCGCAAACGGTACGCAGGGGGCGAACGACAAAACGCCCAATTTTCCTGCCGCTTCGGAAAGCTTACCGGGCGGCGAAGAAAACGGCTCTGACATTACTAATCGCAATACCGCAATTCCGGGATATGAAGAACTAAATCTTAAAGCAAACCGAAAGCAGCAAAATATAGCTTTAAGCAATCCGTCAAAGAATAACTGCTATTTCAAAATTACGCTTATGTTAGATGACGGAACTATACTTTGGGTATCAAATTACATAAAACCCGGTGAAAGCTCGGAAGCAATTTGTTTAACTAAAGAGCTTGAAAAAGGCAGCTATAACGCCGTTTTGAAGTATGATTGTTTCTCTACTGACGGCGAAATGAAACGTCTCAACGGCGCTCAAACGAAATTATCCCTTAGGGTTAATTAAATATTTTATTCAAGGAGAAATTTTTATGAAAAAAGCAATGGCAATCTTATTGGCAATGTTAATGCTGATTCCGTTTGCTACCATAGCGTTTGCGGCAAACACAACCACATTAACCACAACAGTCCCGGGAGCAGCGTACACGCTTAACATTCCCTCGGACCAAGAAATAGCGTACGCAGCTACCTATACAGAAATTGATGCCCCGACAGTTACAAATTCTTCCGGATTTGCTGAGGGTAAGAACCTTTATATTACAGCAACATACAATGTGTTCTCATCTTCAACCACTGATACAACTATCCCATTTATATTAAAAATCAAAAACACCACACTTTTAGTTGACTGGACAAGCGGAGTTAAACCGGTGTTTCTCGGTCAAAAAAACGGCACTGTCGACACCAGTCTCACTTTTACTAATGGTTACGCCGATCCTTGCCACGCAGAAAATTGTTATATATTTATCGATTCAACCGACTGGGGTAAAGCTGCTCCCGGAAATTACACCGCAACAATTACGTTTACAACAGAAGTTGCAAACGCATAAATGTAAGGAATTTAATATGATAGCTGATGAAAAAATACAAAAAATCATTGATGATATAAGGCTTAAAGCAAATAACAATTCAGAACGACAAGCCTATATTAGCATAAAAGAATATGGCATTACGGCGAATTCAAAAAACACAGAATACGTCCTAAATCAATTATTCGAAAAAGGCATAATCTCAAAAGGGAAAACAATTGGTAAAGGACTTCTGTCTTGTATTGTTTTCAAATAATAACATTTAATCTATGACAGAGACGGTATTTTCCGTCTCTGTTTTTTTCAATTCAAAAACGCTTAACAAATTATTTACAAATTTTTATGCATAAATCATTGACAAATGAGGAAAATAACGTTAAAATTAACACTGTTAGCACTCAAAGATAAAGAGTGCTAATGAGTGCCAAAACAATCAGCGGTCAGGTGGTGAGATAAAATGGAAATGACCGATAGAAAAGAAAAAATACTTGCGGCGGTTGTCGAAAAGTACATTCAGACGGGCGAGCCGATTGGCTCAAAGGCTCTTGTCGATTCACTCGGACTTTCCGTTTCATCAGCAACCGTAAGGAATGAGATGGCTGACCTGAGCGATATGGGTTATCTCGAACAGCCTCACACCTCGGCAGGTCGTATCCCGTCCAATCAAGGTTACAGGTACTATGTTGAGCATCTTATGACAACCTGCGATATGTCCCCGAGCGAGAAAAGCATCATAAGCTCAAAGCTTCGTGAGTCCTCGGGCGAGCCGCAGTCGGTGCTTGAAAAGGCGAACAACATTCTTGCAGACCTCACACATTGCACAGCGGTTTCCACAACCCCGTCGGAGGCGCAGGCGGTCGTTAAAAGAATTGAGCTTGTCCCGATCGGAACAAGAACGGCTATGGTCGTTTTGCTCACAACAACGGGAATGTTAAAAACGAGGGTTTGCCGTACAGACAAAGAAATTACTATTGATATTGCCGAGAATTTCTACAATATCGCAAAGCAGTATTTTATCGGAAAGCCGGCTTCGGATATTACAATTCCGAGAATACAGACCTTGGCATTGTCCCTCGGCGAAAAAGCTCTTACAATGACTCCCCTGCTTGTTGCGTTGTGCGACTTGGCGGAGATGTCGGAGAGGACGGAACTTCTTTTGGAAGGGCAGTCAAATCTTCTCGGTCACAAGGAGCTTGAAACAAACGCTTTTGAGCTTATGGAGTTTTTGAGAAGAGCCGAGCCGCTTAACAGGATTTTTTCACAGAGAACATCAAACGACAGTCCGAGCGTTCTCATAGGTAAGGAAAATCTTTTCAGAGAGCTTCAAAACTCGACTGTGATTTTCTCAAAATATTCGATAGGCGGTCACGAAAGCGGAACGCTTGGAATTATCGGCCCCACAAGAGTTGATTATGCACGGCTTATACCGAGCATTAAATATTTAACAGACGTTGTCGGAATAATTCTTTCAGACAATATGGAGGATTAACATAATGGCAAAAAAAGACACAAAAAAGCAAGACCAAGTGCTTGACGAAGGCATAGAGGTTGAGGTTGAAAAGAATAAAGAGCCAAGCGAAACGGAAGCTCTTCAAGCTCAGCTTAACGAAGCCAACGAAAAGTTCTTACGTACCCTTGCGGAGTATGACAATTACCGTAAACGCTCGATAAAAGAAAAAGAGCAGGCTTACGGCGACAGCAAGGCGGCTGTTTTGACAGAGCTTCTCCCCGTGCTTGACAACTTTGAAAGGGCGGCAAGCAATAAGGAGGCTTCGCTTGAGGATTATCAAAAGGGAATTGATATGATTTTCAATCAGTTCAATGATATTCTCAAAAAAGCAGGCGTTGAAGCGTTCGGAGAAAAAGGCGATGAGTTTGACCCGAACATTCACTCGGCGGTTATGCACATAGACGACGAGAACGAAAAGGAAAATGTTATAGTCGACGTTTTCTCAAAGGGCTATAAGCTCGGCGACAGAGTTCTCCGTGCAGCAGTAGTTAAGGTAGCAAATTAAATTTACTATATAATCAAAAAACAAGTATTTGGAGGTATATATCATGGGAAAAGTTATAGGTATTGACTTAGGTACAACAAATTCATGCGTAGCTGTTATCGAAGGCGGCGAGCCGGTAGTTATCGCTAACGCAGAGGGTGCAAGAACGACTCCGTCAGTTGTTGCGTTCTCAAAAACAGGCGAAAGAATGGTAGGTCAGGTTGCAAAGCGTCAGGCTATCACAAACCCCGAAAGAACCGTTTCTTCAATCAAGAGACATATGGGCTCTGATTACAAGGTACAGATCGACGACAAGGCTTACACACCTCAGGAAATCTCGGCTATGATTCTTGCAAAGCTTAAATCAGATGCAGAGAGCTATCTCGGCGGCAAGGTTTCGGAGGCTGTTATCACAGTTCCCGCATACTTTACCGACGCACAGCGTCAGGCTACAAAGGACGCAGGTAAAATCGCAGGTCTTGAAGTAAAGAGAATTATCAACGAGCCGACAGCAGCTGCTTTGGCTTACGGTATCGATAAAGAGGACGACCAAAAGGTTATGGTTTATGACCTCGGCGGCGGTACATTCGATGTATCGATTATCGAAATGGGCGACGGTGTTCAGGAAGTTCTTGCAACAGCAGGTAACAACCACCTCGGCGGCGACGACTTCGACCAGAGAATTATCGATTGGCTCGCAGATGAGTTCAAGAAGGAACAGGGCATTGACCTTCGTTCAGACAAGATGGCTATGCAGAGATTGAAGGAAGCTGCTGAGAAAGCTAAGATTGAGCTTTCGGGCGTTACAACCTCAAACATCTCACTTCCGTTCATCACAGCAGATGCAACAGGTCCTAAGCACCTTGAAACAACTCTTACAAGAGCAAAATTCAACGAAATGACAGCTGACCTTGTAGAGGCTACAATGGGACCGGTTCGTCAGGCTCTTTCAGACTCGGGTCTTAAGACTTCTGACCTTCATAAGATTCTTATGGTCGGCGGTTCTTCGAGAATTCCCGCTGTTCAGGAAGCAATCAAGTCCTTCACAGGCAAAGAGCCGTTCAAGGGCATTAACCCCGACGAGTGCGTTGCAGTCGGCGCAGCTATTCAGGGCGGCGTTCTCGGCGGCGACGTTGAGGGCATCCTTCTTCTTGACGTTACTCCCCTTTCACTCGGTATCGAGACAATGGGCGGCGTAAACACCAAGATTATCGAAAGAAATACTACTATCCCCACAAAGAAGAGCCAGATTTTCTCAACTGCCGCTGATAATCAGACCTCTGTTGAGGTTCACGTTCTTCAGGGCGAGAGAGAATTTGCAAAGGACAACAAGACTCTCGGCGTATTCCATCTTGACGGAATTATGCCTGCACCCCGTGGCGTTCCTCAGATCGAGGTTACATTCGATATAGACGCAAACGGTATCGTTCACGTATCGGCAAAAGACCTCGGCACACAGAAGGAACAGTCAATTTCAATCACTTCTTCGTCAAATATGTCAAAAGAGGACATTGAAAAGGCTGTTAAGGAAGCAGAGCAGTTTGCAGAGCAGGATAAGAAGCAGAAAGAGGCTGTTGATACAAGAAACGAAGCAGAACAGCTTGTTTATCAGAGCGAGAAGATTATTTCCGAAAACGGCGATAAGTTCTCCGAAGCTGATAAGAATGATGTTCAGCAGAAGGTTGACGCTTTGAAGGAAGCTCTCAAAGGCGAGGATATCGAAGCTATCAAGTCAAAGAAGGAAGAGCTTACACAGTCCTTCTACAAGGTTTCGGAAGAGCTTTACAAGCAGGCAGCGGCTCAGGCGCAGGCTCAGCAGGGTGCTGACGGCGCACAGGGCACAAACGCTCAGGGCGGTGCTAACAAGGGCGACGACGGCTACTATGAAGCCGATTACACCGACGTTGAGGACGGCAATAAATAATTAAAATAAAAAACGGGAGGAGCGCACACTTCTCCCGTATCCCCATTATTTCGGAGATAGAATATGGCTGATAAAAGAGATTATTACGAAGTCCTCGGCGTTGACAGAAACGCTACGGAGGACGAAATTAAAAAAGCATACAGACAGACTGCCAAGAAGTACCACCCCGACCTTCATCCCGGCGACAAGGAAGCCGAGGAGAAGTTCAAGGAGGCTAACGAGGCGTATGAGGTGCTCTCTGATGCCGACAAAAAAGCCCGTTATGACCAATTCGGTCATGCAGGCGTTGACCCCAACTACGGCGCAGGTCAAGGCGGCTACGGCGGAGGCTTTAACGGCATGGACTTTGACCTCGGAGATATTCTCGGAAGTATGTTCGGAGGTGGCTTCGGCGGCTTCGGCGGAGGTCGTGCAAACCCCAATGCTCCGCAGAGAGGCTCAGACACGCAGGCAAGCGTTACAATTTCATTCGAAGAGGCTGCAAAGGGCTGTAAGCGTACCGTCGATACAATGAAAATCGACGTCTGCGACGAATGTCACGGAAGCGGTGCAGCACCCGGAACATCCCCGAAAACCTGCCCCGAATGTCACGGCAAGGGTCAGGTTACTTCGCAGCAGAGAACTCCTTTCGGTGTTATTCAAACTCAAAAGGCTTGCTCACGCTGTAACGGCAAGGGCACTGTTATCGACAATCCCTGTAAAAAATGTCACGGCGCAGGCAGGATAAGAAAGCCGTCAACGATTGAAATCAGTATTCCGGCAGGTATCGACGACCGTCAGGTTATCAATGCAAGAGGACAGGGCAACAAGGGCGTAAACGGAGGTCCTCCGGGCGACCTTAGAGTTGTTGTCAATGTTCGTCCGCACCCGATTTTTGAGCGTGAGGGCTACAATGTTTGGGTTGAAATGCACATAACATATCCCGAGGCGGCTCTCGGCTGTGAGCTTGAGGTTCCGACGCTTGAGGGCAAGGTTAAATATCATGTACCGGCAGGCACTCAGTCGGGCGACGTCTTTAAGCTTCGCAATAAGGGTATTCAGACCCTTAACGGCAGAGGCAAGGGCGACGAGCTTGTCAGAGTTATTGTTGACGTTCCGAAAGAGCTTAACGAAAAGCAAAGAGAGCTTCTCAAGCAGCTTCAAAACGAACTTACCGGAAATTCAAGCAGAATATCCGAGGAGAAAAAAGGCTTCTTCGGCAAGAAAAAGAAGTAATATACAAAAATAAAAGCAGATGATTTATCATCTGCTTTTATTTTTGTGAAAATTGTGATAGAATAAGAAAAAATCAAGCAAAAGGAACAATGCTATGTACGGACTTTTAGGCAAAAAATTAGGGCACAGCTTCTCTCCCGAAATTCATTCAATGCTCGGAAATTACGAGTACAGGCTTTTTGAGGTAGAGAAAAATGAGCTTGAAAATTTTATAAAGCACGGCGAGTGGGACGGTATAAATGTTACCATTCCGTATAAAAAAACGGTTATGCCCTACCTTGACGAAATTTCCGAAAACGCACAAAAAATCGGAAGCGTAAACACAGTCGTTCGCAGAAGCGACGGCACGCTTTTCGGCGACAACACCGACTACTACGGCTTTTTGTACACGGTAAAGCGAAGCGGAATAAATTTCTGCGGCAAAAAGGTTTTGGTACTCGGCACGGGCGGTGCTTCACTTGCGGTAAAGGCGGTTATTTCAGACCTCAACGCAGGGGAAATTATCAGCATTTCAAGAAGCGGCGAAAACAACTATCAAAATATTAAAAATCACGCCGACGCAGATATAATCGTCAACACCACACCCGTCGGAATGTACCCGAAAAACCTTGTTTCTCCTGTAAAGGTTTCTGACTTTACACATCTTTCGGCAGTATTCGATATAATTTACAATCCTCAAAAAACGCAACTTGTTTTAGATGCCGAAAAGCTTGATACACCGGCATTTTCAGGACTTTCAATGCTTGTTGCACAGGCTAAGAGAGCAAGCGAAATCTTCTTCGATAAAGAGATTGACGACAGCGTTACGGAGAAAATTCTCAAAAAGGTCTCAACCGATATGAAAAGCATTGTTTTAATCGGTATGCCGGGTTCGGGCAAGACCTCAATAGGCACTTTTTTGGCAGAAAAAACAGGCAGAGAATTTTTAGACACCGACGAAGAAGCGGAAAAAATCGTAAGTCTATCCCCTGCCGAAATCATAAAAGCTCAAGGCGAAAAAGCGTTTAGAAAAATAGAAAACGAAGCTGTGAAAAGCACCTGTAAATTAAGCGGTAAAATTATAGCAACGGGCGGCGGAGTTGTAACGAACGACAATAATTTTGACGCTATACGGCAAAACTCAACCGTGTTTTTTATTAACCGTGATATTTCCGTTTTGCCGACGGATAACCGACCGCTTTCACAAAAAAATTCGCTTGACGATATGTTCAAAATCCGTTTGCCGCTTTACAGAAAGTTCTGCGATTTTGAAATCGACGGCAACGGTTCAATAGAAGAAGTCGCACAAAGAATACTTGAAAGGATTGACAGCAAATGAAAAAAATTCTTATAATCAACGGTCCGAATATAAATATGCTCGGCATCAGAGAGCCGAAAATTTACGGTAATCAAAACTATCAAACGCTCATAAGCAGTATAAATGCTTGGGCAAAAGAGCTCGGCTGTGAGGTTGAGTGCTTTCAGTCAAACCACGAGGGCGACATAGTTGACCGTATTCAGCAAGCGTATTCCGACGGCACTTACGGCATTGTGATAAATCCTGCCGCATACACCCACACAAGCGTTGCAATCCTTGACGCATTAAAAGCTGTCGGTCTTCCTGCGGTCGAGATACATATCTCAGATATTAACGAGCGTGAAGCATTCCGCCATATTTCATATGCAGGGCTTGCCTGCGAGGAGCACTATATCGGTCTCGGCTTCGAGGGATATAAAAAAGGTATGGACTACCTTGTGAAAAGAGATTAAAAAATTATAACAACCCATAGGGACAACCCTTGCGGTTGTCCGACATAGGCTCCCTTGTAAAGGGAGCTGTCATTTTTTTTTGGAACAAAAAAATGACTGAGGAATTAAAAAACACACCGCAAAAGCGGTAATGACATACAATGCTCCGCATTGATTATGGCAATAAGACGGGGGCTTGCTCCCGCCGAGGAAATTAACGGATATATGACGGTTATCGGCTGTTATCAAATTGAAAAGCAGACGAAACTTAAGGCTCCCTCTGACGAGGGAGCTGTCGTTTTTCGCAGAAAAATGACTGAGGGAGAGATAACGAAAATTTGATTTTTATTGCTTTCTCTCCCTCAGTTTCGCTACGCTCAACAGCTCCCTCGTCAGAGGGAGCCTGTGTTTCAACAAATTTTCAAATCAGATAAAAGCCGTGTATTAACCTTATAATTTAATTTTACGATGTAGGGCGGTGGCTTGCTACCGCCGTTAAACGACAACAAATCAACGGTTACGAACAATTGTATTTTTGTATTATATCGTAAGGGCGAACTGTGTTCGCCCGTTTTTAATTTGCTATGAATTTGCAGGCGACCACAGGTCGCCCCTACGGCCGCATAAATTATTAAATCTGATAACAGCCGTATATAGTCCTTAAAATTTAATTCTACAGCGTAGGGCGGTGGCTTGCTCCCGCCGTTAGATTATCGCTGCTTTATGATAATTTTTGGCTGATATGATATTAAAATATTCGCACAACCGTAGGAACAACCCTTGCGGTTGTCCGTGAATTTGATTTAATATGTGATTTTTTGCGGACAGGGGCGAGCCCTGTCCCTACGCAGTTTAATAGAGTATTTAATTTGTGCTGACTTTTTCGGTAGAAGAAACGCCATGACGGGTGAGTAAGAAATGAGATTTGTATAATAAAATATGCATCAACCAAGCGCAAAAAGCATCCTTAATCGGATGCTTTTTTGATGCAATAGGAAATGTATTTGAAATATTATATGCTATAATACAAATACACTTGCAAGTGAACTGAAAGGATGTTTACTGTGGATTCTCGAAAAACAATTCAGAATGTACTCGACTACATTGACAAAAATATAAAATCCGAAATTAGCAATGATGATTTGTGCAATATTGCAGGATATTCATACGTTCATTTAGTACGCTTATTCAAGTTATATTTGGGCGTTACGCCGAATGAATATATCCTCAGAAGAAGATTATTGTATGCTGTTTATGAAATGAACGGCGATATGTTGAAAACTAATATTGCTTTTGAATTTGGGTTTGATACTTATGCCGGTTTTTACAAAGCTTTCAAGCGAGAATTCGGTTGCTCTCCGTCGAAATTCACAAAATCTTATACAGGTAGCAAGCCGTATAAGCTTAACATTTTGCAGGAGGAACATATTATGGTTTCAAAAACTAAAATACAAAAAATATTGCCGAATTGGAATTTGCAAAACAGCGTGGTTAAGCCGATTATAAATGACAATACAGGCAAGCAAAGCGAAAATTCATACTATATAGGCAATGAATATGTGATAAAATATTCAACAAACCTTGCTGTAATTCAAAGAAGCATTTTGTTTTCGAAAGTCGTTAAATTAAATAGCAATGATAACTATTTACAATGCGACGAATTATATTTTATCGTTACAAAACGAATTTACGGAAATCAACTAAAATGTGTTGATATTCTTAAGGATACTTCAATTGCAATAACTATCGGCGAGAATATTGCAAAACTACATAACAAATTAAAATTTTATGGTATTGACGATTTTGAACAGGCTAATATTTATGATGAATGTATTAAGAACCTTAACGACATTAAAGAGATTGCAAATTTATCAAACGAATTTTGCGAAAAGTATAAAAACGGATTTGGAGACCTAATCGGCAAATTGCCAACTCAACTAATACACAGAGATATTACCCCGTCAAATATGATTTTTGATGGAAAAGAATTCAGAGGTTTCGTCGATTTTGATTTAACAGAAGTTAATGTGCAAATTTTTGATATTTGCTATTGTTCAACCGCTATTTTATCCGAGTGCTTTAATAATCAAATTGATTTTATGATATGGAAAGAAATACTCAACAATATTATTGTGGGATATAACAGCATTAACAGATTGAACGAAGAAGAAATTGCGGCTATACCTTATGTCATCTATTCTATCGAGATTATTTGTATTACTTATTTTTGCAAATACGATAAGTATGAAGTGTTAGCAAAGACCAATATAAATATGTTGAAATGGTTAATTAAAAATATGTAAGAAAAAGGAATGAGTCCAGTACAATGCCAAACTCATTCCTTTTTCAGTAATATTCACTGTATATTTTATGCCGTTTGTTCCTGCTGCAAAGCCTGTTTTTTAAGTTGTTTTCGTGCAGGATGGGCACACAGCAGCGAAATAAATATCAGCACCGCCGTTGTCGCAAGGCTCACGGGGTAAACAATCATTATCGTTTTGAACGTCGGATTTATCGGGAACACCCAATGTATCCAGCAAAGCCTTACACCGCATACGCCGAGCATTGTCAACACCGCAGGCGCAACCGATATGCCGAAGCCTCGCATATAGCCCGACATAACCTCATAAAGCAGACTCAAAAGGTGTGAAAGCTGAATAAGCATAAGCCTTATGTAGCCTATCTCTATAACCTCGGGGTCTTTGTTGAAAATCGCAAGTAAACTTTTACCGAACACAAGCACAAGCACCGCCGCCGTGCCGAGCGTAATGCCGCCCTCAATAAGACAAACGGCAAGTGCTTTTTTACAGCGCTTCATCTCGCCTGCGCCGTAATTCTGACCGACAAAGGTCGTACACGCCTGACTGAAAGCGTTGAGTATATCATAGGTTATAACCTCGATATTGAACGCCGCACTCGAAGCCGCCATTACGACAGTTCCGAGGCTGTTGATAGCCGACTGAACAACTATATTCGAAACCGAGAAAACCGCACTTTGTATGCCTGCCGGCAAGCCTATTCTTAAAATATGCTTGAGGCTTGTCATATCAATTCCGAACGATTTCGGCTCTACGTGAATAACCTGCGTCGTCTTACGCAATTTACAGTAAAGGATTACCGAGCTTACTGCGTTTGAAATGACCGTGGCTATCGCAACGCCGTTTACGGTCATATGCAGCACCGCTACAAAGAAAAGGTTTAATATTACATTCAAAACGCCTGAAATTGCAAGTGCTAAAAGCGGCATTTTCGTCTCGCCCACGCTCCTGAATATCGCCGCCTCAAAGTTGTACAAGAGAATCACGGGCATACCTATAAGATATATTCTAAGATACAGCAGCGCAAGTGAAAACACATCCTCGGGAACATTCAGCACGCTCAAAAGCGGTACTGCTATAAGCTCGCCCACAATCGCAATAATAATTCCGCCGATTACCGCCACGGTCATAGAGGTATGCACGGCTTTTTTAACGGTGTTTTTGTCTCCCCTGCCGACTGCGTGTGCAATTACGACATTTGCGCCGAGTGCAACGCCGATAAACAGGTTGACGATAAGGCTGATTATCGGACTGTTAGCACCGACGGCCGCAACCGCCGCCGTACTCTGCTCGCCCGTGAAATTTCCGACTACCGCCACATCAGAAGCGTTAAAAAGCTGCTCGAGTATCGCCGTTGCCGCAACGGGTAAAACAAAAACAGGCACCTTACTCCACAATGAGCCGTGAAGCATATCAAGTTGTTTTTTATCCTTACTCATTAGTCATACTTCCTTTTTCAAGCAATTATGATAGCACAATTTTGTTGTATGTCAATCATAATTTTATTGAAATTTGGGCTTTAATTATGATATTATATATATGTATCATATAATATCTTGAAAGGAAATTGCTATGTCACAGGTTACCAAACGAGCGTTAGAGCAATCGCTTAAAAATCTTTTGCTGAAAAAGCCCCTGACCAAAATCACTATAAACGATATAGCGGAGGACTGCGGAATTAACCGTATGACCTTTTATTATCATTTCAAGGATATTTACGACCTTGTCGAATGGGCGTGCCTTGAGGACGCTAAAAAGGCAATCGAAGAAAAGAAAACCCATGACACTTGGGAGCAAGGTCTTTTGCAGCTGTTCGAGGCTGTGCGTGAAAACAAGCCTTTTATTATAAATGTTTATCGCTGTGTTGACAGGGGTCAGGTCGAAAAGTATTTAAGTCCGCTTGTTGACAATCTTCTTATGGGAGTTATCGAGGAGGAGTCGGCAGGTATGACCGTCAGAAGCGAGGACAAGGATTTCATCTCAAAGGCATATTCCTATGTATTTATCGGCATTATGCTCGATTGGATAAAGGACGATATGAAAGAGGATCCGCAGGTTATTGTCGATAAGCTTGCCCTGCTTATGAAAAATTCCTTCGGCGATGCTCTTGCCCGTTTCAAGAAATAATTTTATCAACAACCTGAATTTGATAAAAATTTATACACTTATAAAGTCTGTGATAAAAACTTTATCACAGACTTTTTTCTGTTTATTGTAAGCAGCCGAAAAATGAATATACTAAAGACATAACAAAACAACAGGAGGTTTTTGTATGTATTATTCAGCAGGCACTTACGAATCATTTGCTCATCCCGAGAAACCGAAGGATGTCGATAAAAAATCGGCATACATTATCGGCACAGGACTTGCGGGACTTACCGCAGCCTTCTATCTTGTCAGAGACGGACAGATGAAGGGCGAGCACATTCATCTTTTGGAAAAGCTCGAATTGGCAGGCGGCAGCTGCGACGGACGAAAAGATATTACAAAAGGCTTCTTTATGAGAGGCGGACGTGAAATGGATAACCATTTCGAAGTAATGTGGGATATGTTCCGTGATGTACCGTCACTTGAAACTCCCGGCGTTTCCGTACTCGACGAATACTATTGGCTCAACAAGCACGACCCGAACTATTCTTTGTGCAGAGCTTCCGTAAACTGCGGCGAGGACGCACACACCGACAAGAAATTCAATCTTGACAAGGACTCGGCTCTTGCGCTTTCACAGTTGTTTATAACTCCCGAAAAAGACCTCGAGGACAAGAAAATCTCAGATATTCTTCCCGACACATTTTGGGATACGAACTTCTGGCTTTATTGGCAGACAATGTTTGCTTTCCAGCGTTGGTCGAGCGCACTTGAGATGAAGCGTTACCTTTGCAGATATGTTCATCACATTGACGGCTTGCCCGATTTCAGCGCATTGAGATTTACAAAGTACAATCAGTATGAAAGCCTTATTTTACCGCTTGTAAAGTATCTTGAGGCTCACGGCGTAAGAATTGAATACGGTATGGATGTCAAGAACGTCATAATCGAAACCGTAGGCGATAAAAAGGTTGCAAAGCAGATAGTTTATGTAAAGGACGGCAAGCAGCAGACAATTGACCTTATCGAGGATGACCTTGTTTTCATCACAAACGGCTGCTGCACCGACTCAACCTGCTACGGCGACCAAACACACGCACCCGACCTTTCAGGTCTTAAAGACGGCAAGGGCGACTCGTGGGATATGTGGAAAGCAATCGCTGCTCAGGCAACTCACGGCGAGTTTGGCAACCCCGACGCATTCTGTAACAACATTGAAGCTACAAACTGGATGAGTGCAACGGTTGAAACCTCAAACGAAGAGGTTATTCAGCATATAATCAACGTCTGCAAGCGTGATCCCCGTGAGGGCAAGGTTACAACCGGCGGTATCGTAACAGTCAAGGACAGCACAGAAAATTGGTATCTGTCTTGGACTATAAACCGTCAGCCTCAGTTCAAATCACAGGATAAAAACGCCGTTCTCGTATGGCTCTATGCTCTCAATACAAACAAAGAGGGCAACTATGTTAAGAAAGCAATGCGTGACTGTACAGGCGAAGAGGTCTGCCGTGAGTGGCTTTATCATATCGGTATTCCCACAAACGAAATAGACTCTCTTGCAAAGGAAGCGTGCAACACCACAACATGCTTTATGCCGTATATCAACGCATTCTTCCAGCCGAGAAAGAATGAGGATCGTCCTCATGTTGTTCCCGACGGTGCGGTAAACTTCGCTTTCCTCGGTCAGTTCACGGAAACTCCGAGAGACACAATTTTCACCATTGAATATTCAATGCGTACAGGTATGGAATCTGTTTATACGCTTCTTGATATTGACAGAGGCGTTCCCGAGGTATGGGGCAGTAAGTACGATGTTAGAGAGCTCTTACGTGCTTGCTACTATGCTATCGACAAGAAACCTATCAGTGAAGTTAAGCTGTCATTCAAGGAAAGAGAAATGCTTAAGGTCCTCCTTAAAAAAGTAAAGGGTACGGATGTTGAGCTTCTCTTAAAGGAAAGCGGACTTATCGAATAACGGATTGTATTAAAAATCCGAAAACAACAAACCCGAGTTTCTCCCAAAAAGAGAAACTCGGGTGTTTTTGCTTTTGATATTAAATTATTTGTCAAGCTGAATAAAGCCGACCTTTTTCATTGCCTTTTTGAGAGTTCTCGAAGCGAAACAGCTTGCCTTTTCAGCTCCGAGCTTTGCGCAGTCATAAAGATATGCCTTATCGTTGATGAGCCTTGCATATTCCTCCTTGAGAGGACGAAGCTCCTCGATTACAGCCTCGCCGACTGCCGTCTTGAAGTCGCCGTAGCCCTTGCCGTCAAATTCCTTTTCGATTTCATCAAAGGACTTGCCTGTGCAGCAGGAATAAATACCCATAAGGTTATTAACGCCGTCTTTACCCTCGCCGTAATAAACCTTTGCCTCACTGTCGGTAACGGCAGACTTGATTTTTTTCATAATCGTATTATCGTCATCAAGAACGGAGATAAAGCCCTTAACATTTGTGTCCGATTTTGACATTTTCTTTGTCGGCTCCTGAAGCGACATAACCCTTGCGCCCGTCTTACCGATAAACGGCTCGGGAAGCTTAAAGGTATTGCCGTAAAGTCCGTTAAAGCGTTCTGCAATATTCCTTGTTATTTCAAGGTGCTGCTTTTGGTCTGCGCCGATCGGAACAAAGTCCGTCTGATAAAGCAATATATCCGCCGCCATAAGCACGGGATATGCAAAAAGTCCGACATTTACATTATCGGGGTGCTTTTCACTCTTGTCCTTAAACTGCGTCATTCTTGAAGCCTCGCCAAACTGCGTATAGCAGTCAAGAATCCACGCAAGCTGAGCGTGCTCGGGCACCATACTCTGAATAAACACCGTGTTTTTCTCGGGGTCAAGTCCGAGTGCAAGCAAAAGAGCGTACATTTCAAGCGTTCTTCTTCTTAAATCGGCAGGCTCGGGACGAACGGTTATCGAATGGAGGTCGGCAACCGCATAAAGGCAGTTATAGTCGTCCGCCATTGTTTTCCAATTCTTGAGCGCACCGAGGTAGTTGCCGAGAGTCGGTGTACCCGTAGGCTGAATTGCACTTAAAACTATCTTCTTTTTTTCCTGATTTTCCATTTTTACATCTCCGATAAATTATTCTTCCGTTTCTTCAGGCTCGGGTTGCGGTAAAATCTCAACCTTTACCTTACCTATTCTGCGTTCCTCGACGTTGAGAACGGTAAATCTGAAATTCTCGTACTCGACAACATCCTCTTTATCGTCCTTGCTCTTTTCGTCTGACTCCTTCGGAAGATAGCCCAAACGGCTGATGATAAATCCGCCGAGAGTATCATAATCGCCCTCGGGGAATTTGATTTTCAATTTTTCCTCAACCTCGTCTATATCGGTTATACCGTCAACAGTAAAGGTTGTTTCGTTGATTTGAGAAATTTCCTCGTCCTCGTTGTCGTATTCATCCTGAACGTTTCCGACAATGGATTCGATAACGTCCTCAAATGTAACAATACCTGCCGTTCCGCCGTATTCATCGACAACAACAGCCATTTGAATATGCCTTTCAAGCATTTCGTTGAGCAATTCGCTGCAATGCTTTGTTTCGGGCACATAATAAGCCTCACGCATAAAGTCCTTAATGGTCTTTGACTTGGGCAAATTCGTTCCCACATATTTAAGTAAATCTTTTACATAGATAATGCCGATAATATTATCCTGATCATCCTCATAAACAGGAATTCTCGAATGACCGCATTCGATAGCCATTTTTGAAATTTCGCAAAGAGGCTCTTCGACATTTACGCAGTCCATATCGGTACGGTGCGTCATAATATCGCCGACGTCCATATCGTCAAACTCAAAGATGTTGTTAATCATCTCTTTTTGAACGTTCTCGATAACACCCTTTTCCTGACCGACATCGACCATCATTCTTATTTCTTCCTCTGTAACGACCTCTTGGTCCGCATTCGGGTCAATGCCGAAAATACGCACAACGGTATTTGTGGAAGCCGAAAGAAGCTTTACAAAGGGCTTTGTAAGCTTATTGACAAAAAGAAGCACGGGAACAACCGTAAACGAAACCTTTTCCGGCTTCTGCATTGCTATTTTCTTCGGTGCAAGTTCGCCGAGAACAAGTGAAAAATACGACATAATAACCGTAATAAGCACGGTCGATACCGCATTTATAACGCCTATCGGAATAACATTCACAATCGAGGTCGAGGCAAGCTTATCCGCCAGCATGACCGCAAAGCTCTGTGATGCCGTGGCACTCGTCAAAAATCCGGCAAGTGTAACGCCGATTTGAATTGTCGAAAGGAAATTGCTCGAATTCTCTGTAAGTTTCAATACCTGTTTTGCCTTTTTATCCCCGTCCTCAGCCATTTTTTCCATTTTGCTGTCGTTGAGGGAAATGATTGCAATTTCGCTCATTGCAAAAAATGCGTTAAGCAAAATAAGCAAAAATAGCAAAACAATTTTCAGTATAATGCCCGCAGGGTCCGAATCCATAAAAAAATACTCTCCTTAATTAAATAAAATATATTCTATATATTGTATATTAAAACCGTCATATAGTCAAGTGCCGAACACCATTCTTATCGTACTGCCGCCGAAATATTAAGCAAACAGTCATATATGTATTGCGGTGCTTCGATTTCTATGATTTTATTGAGCTCGGGAATTAAATCCTTATTGACGATATACTTTTTAATTTCAAAGTCCTCTCTTATATCCTTTGTGAGATACCTCGAATCTATCAGGTTAAAGCCGTCTAAGAGCAGGAACACGCCCTGCTGAAATTTCATCAAATCGTTTGTCGGAATATCAATCAGCTTTGCGCTCGGAGAAAGAGACAAAGCGCTTTCCTCATAGCGCTTGAACTCGCTTGCTATATCCCTGCTTTTAAGTTCCTCAATAAACTCGCCTGCGCTTTTAATGTCAAAGGACTTGCGAATTTGATTACGTTTTTTTATGTGATTTGAAGGAATTATGTTTATGACATTTACATTGTAGCCCTCAAGCCACTCGTTAGCCTGCTCAATATCGGAAGAGCTGTTTTTGCCCGAGAAGTCCCTTACCGTGTAAATCACAAAATCCTCTTCAGCCGACGCTCTGCCCTTTATCGCAAACGACAGGGAAACATACAGGCTTTTTGTGAAATCAATAAACGGGCTCAAATCAAGATAGTGCTGTGCAAGAGCCGTCATATTATACATTTTATACCTGTCCGTATCGCCGTAAAGTAGGTTATAAACCTCGTAAAATCTCTCCCTTGCGACATACATATCAAACAGGTATCGTCCGTTGATGTTCAAGGACTTTTCAATTTCAAGCTCTTTTAATTCCAATGCCTTTTGCCTTAAAAGAGTGGGTATGAGCCTGCGCTGCTGAGAGTGTATTCTCTCGCCTCTGTAAACAACACCGCTGCCCTGCAAAAACGGGACGTACAATTCTTCATTAAATTTTTCAAGGGTGTCAATTTCAATTTCCGACACGCCGAAATTCACATCAAGCGCATCCTCAAGCCTCGCAATAAATTGGGAACGAAGTATATCTTCCTTTTGCATAATTTTGTCCTTTTCAAAGCTGTATTTCATACAATATTGTATCACAACGTCAAAGATTATTCAAATATATGATTTACAGACGGTTTTCGCTTGAATTTTTTGTCATTTTTTCAAGAAATTGTTGTTTACATACCATTATAAAAGTGTTAAAATATTTTTTGTATGCGAATACAGTTAATTATTATCGTAACGCACTCGGAAAAACGGTGTTTTCAAACCGCTTCTCCCCCTGTTTTGCGGTACACCTTTTTAAGGAGGAAATAAAAATGGCAGAATCCAAGGCTACCGTCGTCAGATCTTCAAAGACTATGGACGGTAATACCGCAGCTGCTCACGTGTCTTATGCGTTCACGGAAGTAGCGGGTATTTATCCCATCACTCCCTCAAGCCCCATGGCAGACTATGTTGACCAGTGGTCGGCTCAGGGACAGAAAAACATTTTCGGCACAACAGTTAAGGTTGCTGAAATGCAGTCCGAAGCAGGTGCTTCCGGTACAGTTCACGGCTCACTTGCAGCAGGTGCTCTTACCACAACATACACGGCATCTCAGGGACTTCTTCTTATGATTCCGAACATGTACAAAATCGCAGGCGAATTGCTTCCCGCAGTTTTCCATGTTTCGGCTCGTTGCGTAGCTTCACACGCACTTAATATTTTCGGCGATCATTCAGACGTTTACGCTTGCCGTCAGACAGGCTTTGCAATGCTTGCAGAGACTAACTGTCAGGAGGTTATGGACCTTTCAGCCGTTGCTCATCTTGCAGCAATCAAAGGCAGAGTTCCTTTCATCAACTTCTTCGACGGTTTCCGTACCTCTCACGAAATTCAGAAAATCAAGGTTTGGGATTACAAGGACCTTAAAGAAATGTGCGATATGGACGCTGTTGAAGCATTCCGTAAGCGTGCACTCAACCCCGAGAGACCTGTTATGAGAGGTTCTCACGAAAACGGCGATATATTCTTCCAGCACAGAGAGGCTTGCAACAGCTACTATGAGGCTGTTCCTACTATCGTTGAGGAATATATGAACAAGGTTAACGCAAAGCTCGGCACAGACTACAAGCTCTTTAACTACTACGGGGCACCCGACGCTGAGAGAGTTATCGTTGCTATGGGTTCTGTTTGCGACGTTGCAGAAGAGGTTATCGACTATCTTCTTGCAAAGGGCGAAAAGGTCGGTCTTGTTAAGGTTCGTCTTTACAGACCGTTCTCAACAAAGGCTTTCGTTGACGCTATCCCCGCAACAGCTAAGAAAATCGCTGTTCTTGACAGAACAAAGGAGCCCGGCTCAATCGGCGAGCCTCTTTTCCTTGATGTTATCGCAGCTCTTAATGAACAGGGCAGAGACGGCATAAAGGTTTGCGGCGGCAGATACGGTCTCGGTTCAAAGGACACACCCCCTGCAAGCATCTTTGCAGTATATGAGCACCTCAACGCTGAAACTCCCTCAAGAGCATTCACAATCGGTATCAACGATGACGTTACTCATCTTTCACTTGAGGAGAAGCCTGCTCCCATCACAGCGGCTGAAGGCACAATCGAGTGCAAGTTCTGGGGTCTCGGCGGCGACGGTACTGTCGGTGCTAACAAGGACTCAATCAAGATTATCGGCGACCACACAGATAAATATGTTCAGGCTTACTTCCAGTATGACTCGAAGAAAACGGGCGGTATCACAATCTCCCACCTTCGTTTCGGCGATAAGCCTATCAAGAGCTCTTACTATATAAACAAGGCTGACTTCGTTGCATGCCACAACCCGTCTTATATCGAAAAAGGCTACAAGATGGTTCAGGACGTTAAGCCCGGCGGTGTATTCCTTATCAACTGCCAGTGGGACGAAGCAGAGCTTGCTGAAAAGCTCAATGCTAAAACAAAGCGTTACATTGCACAGAACAATATTAAGCTCTACACCGTTAACGCTATTGACCTTGCCGCAAAGATTGGTCTCGGCAAGAGAACTAACACAGTTCTTCAGTCTGCATTCTTCTCACTTTCAAAGGTTCTTCCCGAGGAAGAGGCTATCGGCTATATGAAGGAAAAGGCTCAGAAGTTCATGAAGAAGGGTAAAGAAATCGTTGAAATGAACGAAAAGGCTATTGACGCAGGTGCAACAGCTTATGTTCAAATCAATGTTCCTGCTGAATGGGCTAACGCTGTTGACAACGAAGAGGTTGTTAAGAGCGAGGGCAATGCTAAGCTCGTTAAGATGGTTGACTCCATCATGAAGCCCGTCGGCAAGATGGACGGCGACGCTCTCCCCGTTTCCGCATTTACAGATTATGTTGACGGTACATTCTGTCAGGGTGCTTCCGCTTATGAGAAGCGCGGCGTTGCAGTTATGGTACCCGAGTGGGACAGTGCTACTTGTGCTCAGTGTAACAAGTGCGCATATGTTTGTCCTCACGCTACAATCCGTCCTTACGCTCTTAACGCAGAGGAAGCTGCAAACGCTCCCGAATGTGCTACTATCGTTGATAAGAAGGGTAAGGGCAAGGATACATACAAGTACACTATGGCAGTATCTCCGCTTGACTGTATGGGCTGCGGCGTCTGCATAGGCGTATGTCCGACAAACTCACTTAAAATGGTTTCAAGAGAATCACAGAACAGCAAACAGGCTGCATTCGACTATATGGTTGCTAACGTTTCCGTTAAGGAAGACCTTGCTAACAATACCGTTATGGGCAGCCAGTACAAGACTCCGCTTCTTGAGTTCTCAGGCTCTTGCGCAGGCTGTGCAGAGACCTCTTATGCAAGACTTATCACACAGCTCTTCGGCGACAGAATGTACATTTCAAACGCAACAGGCTGTTCGTCAATTTGGGGCGGCCCCGCTGCTACATCTCCCTACACCGTTAATAAGGCAGGTCACGGTCCTGCTTGGGCTAACTCCTTGTTCGAGGATAACGCAGAGCACGGTTACGGTATGTATCTCGGTCAGAATGCTATCAGAAATCGCCTTATCGAAAAGGTTGAGAACATTGCAAACGCAGAAGCTGCTCCCGATGAAGCTAAGGCTGCTTGCAAGGAATACCTTGACACAGTAAACGACAGTGCTGCAAACACAGCTGCAACAGACAAGCTCGTTGCTGTTCTCGAAGGTCTTGATTGCGATTGCGAAGCAAGAAAAGACATCCTTGAAAATAAAGAATATCTCTCGAAGAAGTCAGTTTGGATCTTCGGCGGCGACGGTTGGGCTTACGACATCGGCTTCGGCGGTGTTGACCACGTTCTCGCTTCGGGCGAAGATGTAAACATTATGGTATTCGATACCGAGGTTTACTCAAACACAGGCGGACAGGCTTCTAAGGCTTCTAACATCGGTCAGGTTGCACAGTTCGCTGCTGCCGGTAAGTCTGTTGCTAAGAAGAGCCTTGCTGAAATCGCAATGAGCTACGGCTATGTATATGTTGCTCAGATTGCTATGGGTGCTGATCAGAACCAGACAATCAAGGCTCTTACAGAGGCTGAGGCTTATCACGGCCCGTCAATCGTTATTGCATACGCACCCTGCGAAATGCACTCAATTAAGGGCGGTATGACAAACTGTCAGGCTGAGATGAAGAAGGCTGTTGACTGCGGCTACTGGAATATGTTCCGCTACAACCCCATGCTCAAGGCAGAGGGCAAGAATCCCTTTACTATCGATTCTAAGGAAGGCGAAACAAGCTATCGTGATTTCATCATGAACGAGGCTCGTTACTCTTCACTTACACGTTCCTTCCCCGAGAGAGCAGAAAAGCTCTTCACACAGGCTGAGGCTAACGCAAAGGCAAGATATGACCATCTTCTTCGCCTTAAAGATCTCTACGCTCCTAAAGAAGACTGATTTAATTAGTCAATAAACAACAGAAACCTGCCTAAGAAATTATCTTCGGCAGGTTTTTTGTTGACTTTTTTTCAAAATACTAATATGATATCATTATATTAAGGAGGGTTTTTATGGCGGAAATTATTATCTACTCAATTGCGGTTGCATTGGAATTTGTATTTGTTCCTCTGTTCCTGAAGCATTCATGGCCGGAGAGAACAGTCAGATCCCTGCAAATGAAAATGATATGCTCGGCGCTGTTTATAATCTGTGCTGTTTGCTGTATTCATTATTCGGGCAACAATTCAATGTATATGAAGCTGCTGTTCGTCGGCTTGGTGCTTGGCGTTTTGGGCGACCTGCTGATTCATCTTATCGCACCTGTATATGTGAACATACTCGGCGGCGTATCGTTCTTCTTCGGGCACGTTATGTTCATTGCGGCGTTTTCGCAGGCAAGTCCCGATTTCAATGTGTTCAGCGCGCAGACGTTTATAATCGTAGCGGTAATACTCGTTTGCGTCTGCATTTTCGCAAAGCTTCGAAAGCTAAAGCTCGGCAAGCTTGCATTCCCCGTATTTTTATACGCAACGGCAATATCACTGATGCTCATAACTGCAACAAGGCTCGGCATACACCTTTGTTCACAGCCGTCGGCTAACACTCCTGCGATTGTGATTACGCTTATGCTCGGCGCATTGTTGTTCGTTTTCTCCGATTCGTCGCTTGCAATATTTATGTTCGGCGGAGAGGTCAAGAGCAAATCACTCAAGGTTTTCTATATCGTAACCTATTATCTTGCGCAGGTGCTTCTTGCCACAAGTATTTTATTTATTAAATAAACGCATTAAATTTAGTAAAAAGCAGGCTTTCTCACAAGGAAAAACCTGCTTTTGTTTTATGTTCGGTGTTTTGAATGAATTGGATATAGAATGCGGACAAGGGAGACCTGCGGTCGCCTGCAAATTCATAGCAAATTAAAAACGGGCGAACACAGTTCGCCCCTACGATATAATATA